>Ga0268298_10001176_pt1 | contig 31431 bp, 29 predicted proteins | sample WWTPWeurt_MetaG_FD_194462 | JGI IMG/M metagenome (GOLD analysis project Ga0268298, IMG submission 194462) | Activated sludge microbial communities from WWTP in Nijmegen, Gelderland, Netherland - WWTP Weurt | ecosystem: Engineered > WWTP > Aerobic digester > Activated sludge | place... | reverse complement strand
ACGAAAACGACCAGACGAAAACGACTGGAAGACGCATGACGAACTTGAACGCAGAAATCGCTGTCGCCACAAGAGCCGCACAGCAGGCCGGAACGCTCATTTTGGATGTGTATCGAACCGATTTTTCGGTCGATTGGAAAGGACGCGCGCAAACCGATCCCGTGACCCAGGCCGACCGCCTGGCCAACGAGCTGCTCGTGGCGGAGCTGCAACGTCACTTTCCGACGGACGGAATCGTGGCCGAGGAAAGCCAGAGCCACAGCGCAGCGTTTGGGAAAAGCCGGGTGTGGTACGTGGACCCTCTGGATGGGACAAAGGAGTTTGTGTCTCGCAACGGAGAGTTTTCCGTCATGCTCGGCCTGGCCATCGACGGATGCGCCGTGCTCGGCGTCGTGTTTCAACCCACCACAGGCAGGCTGTTTGTCGGCGACGTTTCAGGTGGTGCGTGGCTCATGGAGGGGAACTCCAAAACCCCGCTGCGCATCGAACACCGCGAGCCCGAGCGCGCTTCTTCGTTGCGTCTGGTCGTCTCGCGTTCGCACAGGTCGCAAACCACCGATGAAATCGTCCGCAGAGTGGGAGTCACGCAGGAAATGGCCTGCGGTTCGGTCGGTTTGAAAGTCGGGCTTATCGCCCAGCAGTGCGCCGATCTGTATGTCCACCTGTCGGACAAAGCCAGCGCGTGGGACACCTGCGGACCCGAAGCCGTTTTGCGCGCAGCCGGAGGCCGTTTCACCGACCTGCACGGCAACCCCTTTGTCTACCTTCCTTCCGACCTGCGCGCCCGACGCGGAATTTTGGCGTGCAGAAGCGACGTGTTTTCGTCCGTGCTTCCATCCATCGCCCACATCGCCCAAACCGCCGGCTTTCTGCCGTAACAAAAAAACCACAAGACCCCCAAGCGCGACTCCTTTTGGCCGTACAGATAGAAAAAAGACGCGGTTAGGACGCCGCTCCTGCGCGCGTTTTTTGCAATTGCAGAAAATCGAATATCGCGCGGTTTAGCCGTTCTGGTTCTTCTACGCAGAGGGTGTGTCCCGCGTTCGGGATCAGGGAAATGCGACAGTCTGGAATCCGCTGCGCCGTGGACACGGCTCGTTTCAGAACCACTGCCGTGTCCTCTGCTCCGTGTACCAAAAGCGTCGGAATCGGTATCCGGTGAAGTTCATCTTCGACGCCGCGCCGAGTCAGCACAGACTCCACCGCGAGCTGCGCGCTTGGGTTGTGCAAGCCGGACAGGTGGTCTTCCATGGTCTTGCGCAGTTTGTGCCTGTGCGGGTCGGTCAAAAACGCGTTCGCAAACATGATCTTCATGAGCACCGGAACCAGCGGCTGAAAACTGAAACGCTCTGCCAAAAAGGCCATCGCGCGGTATTTGGGAATGTTCAAAGGGGGTTCTCTGTCCGCAGCCGATGCGAGCAAAAGCAGCGAACGGAGTCGCGAGGGATGCCGAGCCGCCAAACGCAAACCAACAAAGCCTCCCATGGACAGACCCGCAAAATGACACGGCGGAAGGTCCAATGCGGAAAGCAGCGCCAGTGCATCCTCTGCAAGGACCTCCATGTCAAAAGGAGTCGGATCATAGGGGCTTCGGCCTTGGCAGCGATGGTCATACGTGATGCAGCGATACTGACCGCGCAGCGCCTCCACTTGCGCCGAAAACATGTCGCCGCTCCACAAAAGGCCGTGCGAAAACACAATCGGTTCGCCGGGTCCCCCCGTGTCTTCGTAATGAATCCGAGTTCCGTTTACGTCGAGAAAAGGCATGCGCGCAGTCTTATCCCAAACCCAAACAAGAAGAAAGCTGCGTCGAAAGCGGGCGTGGGCTACCAGCGGAGGTGAAACGTGCAGCAGCCTCGGTTCAGATCCACGTCGGTCGTGTGTACCTCGGCGGTTTTTTCCTCGCCCGCCGCATCGAGCAACCCCAAAAAAGTCCCCGACAACAGGACGACCGTGGTGCCGTGTCGAAATGTGCTCGCCGGAAAATGTTGCAACACCAGCCGGGCATACCGTGGGCCTTGGTACTCATAAAGGAGTGCGCCGCTGTCCCGCACCAGCGAATCGCGACCGCGCGGCGCGGCCTTCAGGAGCGTGTGCGGCGACAGACCAAACACCCGAATCGTCGATTCGATGAAGCTTTGCAAACCAGGGTTGTGAATGATGCGGCGACCGAGCAACCGAAACAACCGTCGGGTCTGCTCGTCCCCCAGCACCGACCGCACCGAGTTCGTCAGCGTGTTGTACGTCGTTTCATCCAGCCAGCTCACCGCCGGAGAATCGACGATCTTCTGCCACGAAACACCGCACATACCACGAATGTGCGTGCGCGGCGTCGTCGGAAGCCGATTGATCTCCTCGATGATGCTGTGCGCAAAGCGCGCCTTGGTCTGTGGTGCCACGCGGACATCTTGTCACACGCTGTCCCCCTTTGGACAAGCAGAAACCACCATCAATAGGGCGCTTGGGCGAGCGACGGAAGCAACGTGTGTGCCGCCGCCACCATCACGCGGTTGAGCTTTCGGTGTCTCGGGAGTTTGCACGAAACCTCCGATAGGAGGACTGCATCCCCCTGTCGTTCCGCTTCTTGCAGCACCGCAAAATAAATGCTCCCCATGATTTCTGCGGGCAAAAGAACGCGCCGGTCCCCAGGCGGCAACGAGGTTCGCGCCAGCGCATATTCCTGTCGAGCCCGCCCTGCCAGGTGACGCAACAGCCACAGCATGTGCGGCCCGCGTTTCCCTTCTAAAACGTCTTGTTCCGACACGCCAAATTCCGCAAGCGCCTCTTTGGGCACATAGATTCTGTCGCGCGCCGCATCCTCGGCCACATCCCGCAAAATGTTGGTGAGCTGAAGCGCCTGACCCAAATGCACCGCATACGTAGACGCTTCGGGGTGCCGACAACCAAACAGCGCAATGCACAAAAGACCCACCGCAGAGGCGACGTGAAAACAGTAGTCCGAAAGCTCGGCCCACGTTGCATACCGCCGCTTGTGCAGGTCCATTTGACACCCCTTTAAGACAAGCAGAGCGTGTTCATACCGGATGCCAAACCGACGGTGCGCGTCTTGCAGAGCCTGCGCGATCGGATGACGTGGGCGGTCGTTTGAAAACGCAGTCAGAAGCTCCTTTTCCCAGGCCGCAAGTGCCGCTTCCTTCGATTCCACAGGGGCGTCCGAATCCACGATGTCGTCGATCAAACGGCAGTAAGCATACACCGCGTAAATCGCATCGCGACGCGCTTTGGGCATCACACGAAACGCCAAAAAGAAATTGGATCGGCTTTGCGTGGTGATGTCCGCCGCCGCCAAAGAAGCGAGCAAAGGTTGCGCGGCGCAAAGATCGGGGGAACGCGGTTGCATCATCTACTCGTTCTTCGATGAATCGTTTTCAAGGAAGCGGCGAAGGGAAAGCTGCGGCACCTGTTTCGTCGCAGCGATCGCGACCACGCGCGCTAGATCGGTGCGCGACAGCGCAGGGCGACCCTGCAACAATGCGTCTCCCGCACGGTCGATTCGATCGAGCAGGGCCTTTGCAGAGTAGTACGTCAGGAGCAGCTCAAACCGCAGCTCCTGTTCCACGCGATCGAGAAGGGGCCGACCCCGTTCCAGCAGCGCGCGCGCTTGCGCCACTTGATAGCGAACAAGGTCGCGAAACGCCCGCGAAGGGGCACCCAAAAGATGTGCAGAGGCCGGTGCCGTTCGGGCCCCTTTGGGCAGGATTCCGAAGTGATTCAAATCGGAAAGGGGGATGTACACCCGACCCCTTTGCAAATCGCGCGCAAGGTTTTGCAACATACAGACAAGCTGCCAACCCGTGCTCAGGTCCCGAGCAAACGCCAAGTCCTCTGGTTCGCGATGTCCAAAAATCCGCAACATCAGCTCGCCCAGCGGTTCGGACACGAGCCGCGTGTAGGCCCGCAGCTCCTCGAACTGGGCAAACGTGCGCGGTGCCAAATCCATCCGAAACCCTGCGATCAAATCTCGAAACAGCGTGATCGGCAGGTCGCACGTTTCGACGGTGTGCAAAAGCGCCGTGAAAATCGGGTGGTCTGCCTCCCCGTGGTATGTGCGAATTAGCTCATCTTCCCAGGCCGACAGTGCGTTTTGTCGCTGGCCCTGGTATTCGGGCTCATCCGCGAAATCGTCCGCCGCTCGTGCGAACGCATAGACGGCAAAAACATGGGGACGTTGCGCGCCTGGCAAAAAACGCGACGTGATGGGCAGACTGTCGTGGCGCGTCGAGACCCTTTTCTCGCAATACCTTACCGACTCACTGAGCGAATACGCTCGCCGAGGCATCGAGCGCAAAGCGGAAGGCGACGCAAGCGAAACGGACCCCGTGCGCAACGTGTCCGACGACAAGGACGTGCTAAAAAGCTGGCGGTGGTGAATCACGGCAAGGTTCCTGACAAAAGGTTGATTGGCTTTTAGGCAAGAACCGTACCCGCCCGTGTTTTGGATTACCGCAACCGTCTTGCGTCGCCAACGCGGAGGGTGAGGCGTTCGTTGTCGAAATGTTCGGCCAGGGGGATGCAGTATTTGCGGCTTTGTCCGACCAGGGTTTTCCAGGTGGTGGGATCGATTTCGCGGTGGACTCGCAAATGGTCTAGCAGGCGTGTGCGCAGGTCATCCACCACGGTTTTGTGAAACAGAAATTCCTGCACGCGGATGATTTCACCCGCGCGTATCAACGCGGACAGAATGGGTTTCAGTTCTTTGTCCGACCAAGGCGTTTTGGTGCGGCGTTCTTCCTGTAGCAGCGTCGCCAGCTCGGTGTCACGCGGCGCGGCCAGACCGGCCCGTTGCAACACGGACAGAATGGCTTGGGAGTCCTTGGACAGCGCAGGTTTTTGGGCAAATGTGGAGAGGCGCAGAAGCTCACGTTCGGACGCAATCGCACCTTCTTCCCGCAGTCGCTCACACACGGCATCCAACACCCGTTCCGAGACCCCTTTGCACGCGCTCCCGAGCTGCTTGTGGAGCAGGTCCTTTGGAAAACCTGCGCTGTGCGGTTGTGTTCTGTGATGTTCGGACAGAACGGACAGGACTCCCTCGCGCAGTTGTCGAAACGCGGCGTGGGAAAGGAATGCACCTTCTTCCTCTTGTGGAAGGGACGGAAGACGCACCAATTGTCCTTCCCGCACACAAGTCGCCAGTGCCCCCAAAAGGACTCTTTTTGCAAAGGGAAGGGACCTGATCAAAAGGGTCAAACCTGTTCCAGACACGCCTTGCTTTTCCGCGTGAAGCCGCAGCAGGGACATGCACGCGGTTTCGCGGGCGTCGGGCAAGATTGGAAAGGACTTCCCAACCTGCGAAAGCCAATCCAGAAGCCCAGCGGTTTTTCGTCGCACAGGAACGGCCAGATTCGACAAGACAAGACCGCCCCCGACCGTTGTTCCGTGGTTCTTCTGTTTGTGAAAACCCCGCAGAACAAAGGGGTCTCCGGGCATGACGCACAGGGGCTCAGACAGACTGCATTGGGCGAGTGCTGTTTCGCCCGGAAGAAGTTCGTCCCGGTCCAACAGGAGGAGGTTTACGAGCCTCCGTTCGCACCCAAGATGCAGCAACAAACGCGACCGGCGCGGCAGTTTTTCATCAGCAGACGGCAGAAGCCGCAGCGACGAGAAAAACACAGACGAGGCGCGCAAACCATCCGGGCGGACCAGCATTTCCCCTCGGACGAGGGCGGTGTGAGGAATCGACAGATTCACCGCGACCCGCTGTCCTGCGCTCGCGGTTTCGACCCCTTTTCCGTGACACTGGATGCCCCGAATTTTGGCGGTCTGTTTTCCGCTCGGCAAAGACACCAATTCCTCGCCCACGCGGAGGGTTCCCGACCACAGCGTTCCGGTCACGATGGTTCCAAACCCCTTCGTGGTGAACACGCGGTCCATCGGCAAACGGACTTCGGCCTCTGTATCTCGTGTCCGCACGGAGGAAACCGTTCGTTCAAGCGCGGCGACAAGCTCCGGCAGACCCTCTTTGGTTTGCGCTGAAAAGGGGAGGATGGGCGCGTCGCGCAAAAACGTGCGGGAGAGCACGCGCTTCACGTCGTCTTGGGCCAGAGCCAATCCATCGGGTGCAACCAAATCGCTCTTGGTCAGGACACACACACCGGTTTGGATTCCCAGCAGTTCGCAAATGTCCAGGTGTTCGAGGGTCTGCGGCATCACTCCTTCGTCCGCCGCAACGATGAGGAGAACCGCATCGAACCCCTGCGCCCCGGCGACCATCGTTTTGACGAAACGCTCGTGCCCCGGCACATCCACAAACGAAACAGTCTGCAAAGAAGGCAGCCGCGCGTGCGCAAAACCGAGTTCGATGGTGATGCCGCGTTCCTTTTCTTCCTTCAAACGGTCGGTATCGGTTCCGGTCAGCGCGAAAACCAAACTGGTTTTCCCGTGATCAATGTGCCCCGCAGTTCCAATGACGCAAGAACCCACCATCAACCCCGCGCAGACAGCCATGCACCGACTTTGGGCCACAAATCCGTCGAGGCGGCCTTGCCTACGACGATGCCGACGTGTCCCCCTTTGACGATGATTTCATCTTTGTCCGTGCTTCCCACATGCCCCAAAATCGCATTTGTGGTCGGGCGGGGCGCGATGAGATCATTCGACGCGACGACGTTCAGCAGCGGGCAAGTGATGTTCGACAGAAGGACTTTCCGCCCGCACAAATCCAGTTTCCCTTTCACCAAGTTGTTCTGTTGATAGAACTCCCTGATCCATTGTCTGTAACAACCGGAGGGGAAGGCGACTCCATCGTTTACCCATCGAAACATCGTCTGCCAACCCACCACGTCGAATTTCGGGTCCCGCAGTTTTTCTTCCAGCCGCACAAACTGCCCGATGCCCGCCGGAAGGGGTTGCAAAAGTTTGCTACCGACATCGGGATACGCACCGGGCACGGCGCGAAAGACCGAAGTCAGAAGTTCCAGGGGAAAGACCTCGGGCCGCGTCCATACTCCAAACGGTCCTGCGTCCGCAAAATCAATCGGCGTTGTCAGCAGCACCAAATTCTGGATGAGCTGCTCGGTGTGCAGCGCGACTGCACACGTAGCAAGCACGCCCCCAATGCAGTAGCCCAGCATCGTCAGGGGTCTTCCCTCGCGCGACGATACGATGCGTACCGCACGGGCGATGTAGTGCGAAATCAGCGACGACAAATCAAGGTTCCGATCCTCGTCGCTCCAATTCCCCCAATCCAGCAGATACACCTCGTGGCCTTGCGACAGAAGGTAGGCGACAAAACTCGATCCCGGACGCAGGTCCAAAATGTACGCACGGTTGATGAGGGGCATGATGCACAGAATGGGAGTCTTCTGTTTGCCTTCCTCTGTCTTGCCGGGCCCCGGTGTTTTTGGGGTGCGGCCATAGTGATACAGCCGTGCCTTGTTTTTCTTCCACACCACCGTTTTGGGAGTCGGTCCAACCGCCGCATCGCGTGCTCCAAGCACGGTGTTCAGTACGTCAAGACCGTGCTCCAAAAGCAGTTGCCCCTGATGCAGCGGAGAGTAGTGCGCCACCGTCGTCAGCGCCGAAGAAACCCGGTCACGCCACGTCGTCGTGTCCATGGTTCTCCTTTCGTTGCGTGGCGACTTGCTCTGCCAGTGCGTCGATTTTTTCCTCCAATTGAAGGATCAATTCCCCCATCCGCGTGATGTCTTCCCGCGTGGGGTAGTTGGACAGTTCCATCACTTTTTGGGCCGTCTCGCGATTCCCCCGCTGAATCTTGAGCATGACTTCCATGATCTTCCCATTCAGTCGCGCGAAACGCTCGGTCGAGATGAGTTTTTCGAGCGCGGGCCCGGCCAGTTGCTCGACGGTGTCATAGACCTTCCGAACCCAAACAAAGGGGTCCGGCAAAAATGATTTTGTTCCCTGGTGTGTCGTCATCGTGTTGTGCATGTTGTGCCCTAGACCTTCGCACGCCCCCCAAGAGGCGCTTCGCAAGGAAAGATAGGGAGAAAAGGTTGTCTCTGCGTCAGACAGTGCTAAGGGGTAGTTTTCGGGGGTTCCGGTTTGTTTTTCTCGAGGTTCATCAGAAGTTCCAACAGACTTTTGAGGGTCTGGATGTTGTCTGCGATGATCTTGTGTCCCTGTTTTTCTCGCTCTGCATGATAGTCACGCAGGGCTTGGAACTTGCCGGTTGCGAACTCCTCGTCCATCTGTGTAACGATGTCCCCCTGGAGCAAATCGAGTCGGGTGTGCATCACCTTCGTGGGAGTCCCCCCTTCGGGAACATACTTCCCCTTTTGCTCGGTCTTCTCATCTTCTTCTTGCCACTTGAGCGGTCCTACCGCCGTCACGATGTCCAGTTTGACCAGTTCATCCGCAGCGGACAGAAGCTTTTTCCACAGATCATGTGCGTTCACGGGGCCCTCCAGCCAAGCAAGTAAAAAAACACAACCGACACCCCGTGTTGTATCCCAAGCCTGCTGAAAAGGCACCTGCAAACACGGCTTGACAACTTGCCCACATCCAACGTGTAGTAAAGGCCATGTTCTGGCCTTCCCACCGCACTGCGGGGGAGGTCTACCGGGGGAAACACGCAACGGCTTTGGCTTGCGTGCCGAATTCACAAAGGCGTTTTACGGGGGAAAAACTCATGGCCGACTATGCAATCGAGGTGGTGTTCAGCTTCGACACCACGGGCAGTATGTATCCGTGTCTCACACAGGTCCGTCGCAAGATCAAAGAAACGGTTTCGAGACTGATGCGCGACGTTCCGAACATGCGCATTGGCATCATCGCGCACGGCGACTACTGCGACAAAGGCAGCACGTATGTCACCAAGGCGTTCAATCTGTCGGACAACGCCAATGCCATTTGTTCATTCGTGCAAAATGTCGAGGCGACCGGTGGCGGGGACTTGCCCGAGTGCTACGAGCTGGTCCTGCACGAAGCACAAAGCCTGTCGTGGCTGCCGCACACGCGCAAGTGCTTGGTGATGATTGGCGACGACGTACCGCACGGACCTGCGGACAACCCCCAAAAACTCAATTGGCGTACAGAGATCGACAAGCTCGCGGGGATGAAAATTCCGGTGTACGGCGTCCAGTGCCTCGGGCGCAAACACGCCACCAAGTTCTACGAAGAGCTGGCGCACAAGTCGGGCGGCTTCCACGTCACGCTCGACCAGTTTTCGTTTGTGACCGACCTGGTGATGGCCGTCTGTTACCAGCAGGCAAGCCCCGAGCACCTCCAGAAGTACGAACAGGAGGTCATCAAGGAAGGCCGCATGAATCGCGGTCTGAACAAGATGTTCGATCAAATGATGAAGCGTGCGCCGTCGGCGACGTTCACGCCTGCGGATTTGCGCGCCGTTCCGCCGGGACGCTTCCAGATTCTGGACGTGGATCGCGACTGTTCCATCCGCGACTTTGTGACGGAAAACGGTCTCGCTTTCAAAAAGGGGCGCGGCTTTTACGAATTCACCAAGACCGAGACGATCCAGGGCTACAAAGAGGTCATTTTGTCGGATCGGAAAAGCGGTGACATGTTCGCCGGGGCCGCAGCGCGCGAACTGCTCGGCTTGCCCGCAGAAGGCGAGGGAACCGCCCGCATCAAACCCACTTCCCTCGACAAATACCGCGTCTTTGTCCAGAGCACCTCGGTCAACCGCAAACTCATCGGCGGCACCAAGTTCCTGTATGAAGTAGACGACTGGGCAGAATAACCCAAAGCCCCCCTTCCGTCCCCCTCATCCAACCCCCTAATCTATTCCCAATGAACACCGCAGACCTGTGACCCGATGACCCTTTCCACGGGTCACATTTGGTTATTACGGCATGCAGAGAAAAGAGGGACGAACAGGAAGTGATACTTGTGGTGTTTAGCCGGACTTTTGGAGGAGGTCGCGTAGGACGGTGTGAAGGATTCCTCCATTTTGGTAGTAACGGACATCGACAGGGGTGTCGAGGCGGGAGCGGACAGAGAACCGAATTTCGGTCTTGTCTTCGCGGGTGGCACAGACGGTGAGGGTCTGGCGGGGGAGGAGATGTTGGGGCAGCTCGATGGTGTATGTTTCCCGCCCCGTCAGGCCAAGTTTCTCGGCGTTTTCACCAGGCTGAAACAAAAGGGGAAGCACTCCCATGCCGACGAGGTTGGCGCGGTGGATGCGCTCGAAACTTTCCGCGATGACCGCGCGGACGCCCAAAAGGAGAGTGCCTTTGGCGGCCCAGTCTCGGCTGCTTCCGGTCCCGTATTCCTTGCCCGCCAGAATGATGAGGGGGACGCGATCGGTTTTGTACCGGTTCGCGGCATCGAAAATGGACATGCGCTCACCGTCGGGAACATGGACGGTCACGCCGCCTTCTACGCCGGGGACGAGCTGGTTCTTGAGGCGGATGTTGGCAAACGTGCCGCGCACCATCACGCGGTCGTTGCCGCGACGCGCGCCGAAAGAATTGAAATCGACTTTCTTCACACCGTGGGCGCGCAAGTATTCTCCGGCTGGGCCGCGTTCGGGAATGTCGCCTGCGGGGGAAATGTGGTCGGTGGTGACGGAATCCCCGAGCAGAGCCAGGACGCGCGCGTTTTCGATGGGCTGGATGGGATCGGGCTCGCGACCCATTTCCTTGAAGAAGGGGGGCTCCTGAATGTAGGTGGAATCGTCGTCGAAGGTGTACAGGTCGCCTTCGGCTTGGCCGGCAACGGCTTGCCAATCGGGGCCTCCTGAAAACACGTTTTCATACGAGGCGGCAAACATTTCCGGGGTGATGACTTGGGACGAAATGGCCTCCACTTCTTGCGGGGTCGGCCACACGTCGCGGAGGAACACCGGCTGACCTTGCGCATTGTGGCCCAGGGGATCGCGGTCAAAATCGCGATCCACGGTGCCGGCAAGCGCGTAGGCGACGACGAGCGGAGGCGAGGCCAGGTAGTTCGCTTTGATGGCGGAGTGGATGCGGCCCTCGAAGTTGCGGTTGCCGGACAGAACGGCGGCAGCCACCAAACCGTTTTGGGCGACAGCTTGCTCGATTTCGGGCGCAAGGGGGCCAGAGTTGCCGATGCAGGTGGTACACCCATATCCCACCACATGGAAACCGACCTGTTCCAGGTAAGGAAGCAGGCCGGAGCGGGTCAAGTACTCGGTAACGACACGGCTGCCGGGAGCGAGGCTGGTTTTGACGTGCGGCGAGACGGACAAACCGGCTTCCACGGCCTTTTTGGCGACAAGGCCCGCAGCGATGAGGACGGACGCATTCGAGGTGTTGGTGCAGCTCGTGATGGCCGCGATGAGCACGGCCCCGTGGCCAAGTTGGGCTGTCTGGCCACCGGGAAGTTGCGTCGGGACCTGTTTGTTTTGCTCTGCTTGGGGGATGGCAAAACCTTGTTCTTTGACCGAGGCAGACAGGGCGCTGCGGAAGCTCGATTGCAGTTTGGTAAGGGGTACGCGGTCCTGCGGGCGCTTCGGACCGGCCAAGCAGGGTTCGACGGTGGACAGATCAAGTTCGACCGTATCGGTGAAGATCGGATCGGGCATGTCGTCGCGCCGCCACAACCCCTGCTCTTTGTAATAGCGTTCGCAGCGGTCCAGCACGTCGGCGGGGCGGCTGGTGGTTCGCATGTAATCGAGGGTCACTTGATCGAACGCGAAAAAGCCGCAGGTCGCGCCGTATTCAGGGGCCATGTTTGCGATGGTGGCGCGGTCAAACAGCGACAGTGCAGACACTCCCGGACCGAAAAATTCGACGAACTTGTCCACGACTCCCTTTTTGCGCAGGAGTTGGGTGATGGTCAGGGTCAAGTCGGTCGCGGTTACACCGGGCCGGAGGGTACCGTACAGACGACAACCGATGACTTGTGGGGTCAGCATAAACAGGGGTTGCCCCAGCATCACGGCCTCTGCTTCGATTCCCCCAACGCCCCAACCCAGGACCCCCAAGCCGTTCACCATGGTGGTATGGGAATCAGTCCCAACCACGGTATCGGGAAACGCTAGGAGTTCGCCTTCGACTTCGCGTGTGACCACACCTTGCGCCAAATGTTCCAGGTTCACCTGATGCACGATTCCCGTCGCAGGCGGCACAACGCGGAAGTTCCGCACGGACTTCTGCCCCCAGCGCATGAAGGTGTATCGCTCGCGGTTGCGCGAATACTCCAGCGCGACGTTTCGTGTGAGCGCATCTTTCGTGCCGAAATGATCGACTTGGACCGAGTGGTCGATCACCAAATCCACCGGAACGAGCGGATTGATTTGCTGCGGGTTGCCCTTCAATCGGGCCACTGCTGCGCGCATCGCGGCGATGTCCACCAGAACGGGAACTCCGGTGAAGTCCTGCAAAATCACGCGCGACGGCATAAAGGGAAGTTCGGTCTCTGCCGGTTTTTGTGCATTCCAAGACGCGATGCGGCGTACATCGTCTTGCGTGACGGCAAAACCATCGCAGTTGCGCAACAGAGACTCGGCAAGAATGCGGATCGAAAACGGGAGGCGATCGAAGTTCGGCGACAAAGCAGCCAGCGCGGACAGTCGATACATGCCCAAACGGCCAAAGGGGGTTTCCAGACGAGAGAAAGCGGAGAAAGGATCTTTTGTGGTCTTCATGGCAGGCATGCTACCAAGCCGACACAAGCGGTGTCTATGGACCTGCAAGCCTGGGTGCGTTCATTCGAGGAACGCAAACGTGTTTTTTGCGACCTGCTGGTTGTGAGGGGAGATTTTGGTCGTACTGGTGGCGCTACTGATGGTGCTACTGGAATTGTTGGGTGCCCGTGACGGTTTGATCGGGTTTGAGGGGAATCCCACTTTCGACGATTTGCTGTCCGCTCGACGCTGTGATGCGAAAGGTATACGGACCGGGGCCAGGATCAGGGGAGTCTGCAACGTAGTAGTTGTAGGACTCCTGTTTCAGGTTGATCCAGTTTGAACCCTGCTGCATCTCGATGTTTTTGATGGGAAGTCGGCTTTGCCGGATTTGCACGGCCATCCACCAAGCATTGCTGCCGTCTTTGAAGTGAATGCCGATGGGGCCACTCACTGCGCACGCAACGGGAGTCCAGGTGATTTTGACTCGCCCGGCGGATTTGTCGGCGATTTGGACAAAGGCTTGCTCGGACAAATCCAGGTCGCCGCTTTTGCATTCAGGGCAGAGATCGACGATGCGAACGGTGGTGGTTCCCTTGGGCCCCGTGACATCTACGCAGGTGCCGCACACCGCGCTGTTTTGCCATTGGGGGGCATTCATCGCAGCCACCATCAGATTTCCGGGTGACGGGTCGTAGGAACACGCGCCACCGCCGGTCGCGCCGTAATACGTGCCGTCTCCGGTTTCTGTTTTGCCGATTTGTGGCTGAGTGCCGGGTGTCTGCGGAGGGTCCGTCGTGGTGTTGCTTGTGGCCGTTCCACACGCGGCAATCGAAAAGAGGGCGAAGGCAAAACAAGCGGCGAGTCTTTGTGAACGCGACATGTTGCTTCCTCCGGGCACAATCAATCCAAACAAGTTGGGAGCTTTTTCGGCGGCGGAATGCGCGGTTTGAGTTCGCTCTGTCCCTTCATCACGATCGAATGGCAACCGGACATGCGTTGCGTTTCGCTGCACACGCCCTCTTCCCGCGCTTCTCCATCGTAACGGCGAAACAAACACAGACCTTGGCAATCGTTTCCGTCGTTGCAGACCTTGCCCGCGTCCGTGGTTTTGCAGTTGCATCCCCACGTGTGATTCACGCCATACCGAGCCCACGTTCCGCTGCATTTGTCACACGCGGCTTTTGCATGAGCGAGCGCCTTGTTGGCGATGACGATCGGGGCCCGCACGGACTGTTGGCCGTTTGTGCCTGGCGCTCGAAAAAACACGACGGCTTCCAATTCGCCCGGCGTCGTCCATGGGATCGCCTCTTTCCAGTGCGCGCCGTTTGGAACGATCGGGGCCGGGTCAAATTCCAGTTCCAAACTCCGCCTGCCTTTTTCGTACATTTCCAGGCGGTACACCGACTGAAATTCGCCAGTGCAATTTTTGGCCACAAGAGGAATGTCGCTCTCGCACTTTTCCCAGTTCTGGTCGCATTTCAACGCGACTTCCATGGGGGCCATCAAGAAGCCGGTTTCCGTCGGAGAACATCCTCTATGCAATTCCGCCGGTTTGGCCGGGGCTTTTGGGGGTGTGGCTCTTGGCGGAACCGTTTTTTGCGGCACAGAGGGTTTCGCGGGTGTAACGGCTCCCGTCGCAGCGGCTGAAAAAGAGGCGGCAACGAACACGGGCACAGACAACAAGTAGCTTTTGCGCAAGACCATGACCAAGGTTTCTAGCACGTTTCCCGGCGTTTTCTTTGCGCCAGGTCTCTGTGCGAAAAAACCTCAAACGGCATCCAGGGTTGCAGGATGTTTTGCGAATTTTGGCGGGTTTGAACGAATTTCGGTCGTTTTGGACGAATTCAGGACAACCGAGACAGGAGTTTTTGAGCGTGTTCGCGCAGTTCCTCGTTCGCGGAAGTCTCGGTCAGATATCGCAACTTTCCGATGAGCGCCCGCGTGCGTCTCGGCATGTGGCGACGATCCAGAAGTTCCGCGATTCGCACCATCGCTTCCAAAATGCGAGCTTCCTTTTCGTGTTCCAGGAGCTGCTCCAAAAACTCGTGGTCATCGGGCAAAGGAAACCGTGCCAAGTATTTTTCTGCCGCGCGGCTGATTTCTTGACGATTTGCAGCCTCGACCAACTTCCGCATGAGCGACGGTTTGTCGTCGCCGGGTTTCTTTTTCGATGAAGCTTTGCCGCTGGCTGGAGGCGGGGTCGCAGGTTCACTCGGCGCGTTTTCTGTTGTTGCAGCGGGCGTTGCGGCGGCAGCGGCAGGAGACGGTGGCGGCGCGGCAACCGGTTTCGCCTCTTCCGTTCCCGAACCCCGCCCCGACAGATTCAACTTGTCCGCGAGTTTTCCGAGTTCGCCCTTGGCAAAAGCGGCTTCCAGCGCAGCGCGGTATTGCTTCTGCCGCGAATCCTGTTCGAGTGCCGGACGGTCCCCGTGCGACGCATTCCGAGGGCTCCCACTGGTTCCTCCCGCGCGTCGCTTGTCGATCTCACGCCACGACAGTTTCGGTCGATCGTCGTTTCCCATGTTCGTTTTTCTCTCTATGGCTCTCTGTGGACCTGGTTCTGTTTGGATTTGGTTCTTGTCGGATCGCGGTTTTGTTTGGATTCAGTAGAGTTCGTGCCGAGGCGGACGACCCAGAAGTTCCGACATCACCTTGCCGACGGGTTGGTTTTCGTACAACACCCGATACATGGCGGCGCTGATGGGCATTTCGACGGACACTTTTTGTGCCAAGTCGTGAACGGAACGCACGGTACGAATGCCCTCGGCCACTTGCTTCATTTCGGCTTGCACTTGCGTCAAGTTTTTTCCCGACGCAAACAGCAAACCCGCCTGCCGATTGCGACTTTGGGGGCCGTTGCAGGTCAGCACCAAATCGCCCATGCCCGCCAAGCCAGCCAGCGTCATCGGATTGCAGCCGAGTCGCACGCCCAGCCTCGTGATTTCCGCCAGACCTCGTGTGATCGCCGCCGCGCGCGTGTTGTGGCCAAAACCAAGGCCGTCCGCGATGCCGCATGCGATGGCGATGACGTTTTTCACTGCGCCGCCGATCTCTGCGCCGACCACATCATCCGACGTGTACACCCGAAAATTTCCGCACTGGAACGCGCGCTGGACTTCTTCGGCGATTCTTCGCTGGCTTGCCGCAGCCACGACCGCCGTCGGATGTTTCTCGATGGTTTCCCGAGCAAAACTCGGTCCCGATAGCGCCGCAATGCGTTCATGCAGCGCGGTCGGCAGCACTTGTTTCAGCACCTCATCCATCGTGAGCAGCGTCTCGTTTTCAATGCCTTTGCTTGCTGAAACCACAATGGCGAGCGGGGGAATCTCGGTGGCGATTTGTAAAAACACCTGCCGCATCGTGTGTGTCGGTACGACTGCGACGACGAGGCTCGTTTCGTCTTTTGGAACGGCGGCAATCGCGCCGTGCAAATCCGACGAACAACGCAGCGAAGGCGGCAGCGTCAAACCAGGCAGATACCGACGATTTTCGCGTGTGCTCTGCATGAGTTCCATGTGCTCGGCATCCCGGCCCCACAGCGTCACGCGGTGTTGGTTTTCGCACAACACGCACGCCAAAGCGGTTCCCCAACTGCCGGCTCCAACGACGACGATATCCATGTTTCGTTTCCGCTTCGTAAAGTTGTTTAGGGGTTTTCGGGAGTCCTTTGGGCCACGGCACCCGCGAGAAAAAACCAAAACCGCCGCCGTGGGACACAGGAAGCCAAACCGAGGAGAGCTTCGTCCAATCGACTCTGGCCCATCTTATCAAGAAGCCACTCTTTTCCGGCCAAAAATTCCTGCGAGGTCCCTCAAGCCGTGTTTTCGTGGCACACAGCGGTTTTGATACGCCGTTACCCTGTTAGCTGACGAGGAGGAGTTTGACGGTTTGTGGATACCATTGGCCGCCTCGTTTGGGAAAATGGCCTGCTTGTGCCAAACGAAGGCCAATTTCTCGCAAACTCAAACCTTGTTCTTTCAGATACAGCGCCAAACCGCGTGGTGTCTTTCGATCGTGATACACAGCAGAACGCAACAAATCCATGACAGAACTTGTTCGATAGCAGTCTGATTTTAATGGACGAAGACCTGCTTTTGTTAGTTCTTTTGCGATAAATTCATACGTTCTGTCATCCGACCGAAGTGCGTATGCGATTTGATACGCTTTTTGCTTGTCGTGAGCGAAGGTGCTTTCAATCGCGCGGGTTTTGTGGATGCCTTGAGAACGCAAAAGTTCGTAGATTTTTCCGTCTGTCCACACGGGATTTCCGTAGCGAGGTTTGACACCATGTTGATTGAGTCGGGCGGCAATCTCTGCCATGCCGACACCGCTTTGATACCATTCTGAAATTTTTTCTCTCCACGGATGTGTTTCGGGGCACGGAATGAGTTTCCGATATCTACCTTTCTTTTCTGTTTTGAAACCAAACGGCACTTTTCCGTAATGGCCACCTTGTTCTTGGATATGCTGAATTGTTGATTTAACTCGTTCCGACGTATTTTGTCGCTCGATTTGTCCAATAATGGCCAAAAATGGCAATAACATTTTCGACACAGGCTCGAATGTGTTGATTCCATCGCGAATCGCAACAAAGTTACAGCCGCAAGGTTCGAGCAGGTCTTCGTTGATGGTCAAAAGGTCGCGCAAACTGCGAGTCAAACGGTCAAGCTTGGTGACGACGACGGCGGCAACGTCCCCGCCCGATTCCTTGATCCGCTTGGCCATTTGTTTGAATGCGGGCCGGTCGGTGTTTTTCGCCGAGAAGCCGCCATCGACGAAAATCTCCTCGATGGTCCAGCTTCGTGCAGCAGCGTAGCGGCGGATTTCCTCTTGCTGCGCATCCAGGGAAAGACCTTGTTGCGCCTGCATATCGGTAGACACACGACAGTATCCGAAAACTTTGGTCATGTTAGGAAAACTACATGAATTGTGAGGAGTTATGGAAGAGGAATTTTCTTTGCGGACAGGAAAAGTGAGCAGTTTCCGATGGAAAAATCCATATCTCATTACAGCGTGGTATAGAAATCTACATGTATTTTTGATTACAAAAAAATCACAAAGAACGAGGAAGAAGAGAATGGGGAGAGACGAAGCAGGGTCGTTTGTCCGAGGAAACGGCTCCTTTGGCGGGCGAAAAACTCCTATAGTGCCCAAATGAGCGTCTCTCAGGGGTCCGGGAAGAAAGTGATTTTGCGCAACAGCCGCGCGCGGCACGATTATTTCGTCGAGGAAACGATCGAGGCTGGTCTTGTGCTGGTGGGTTCCGAGGTCAAGTCTCTGCGGGCCGGGAAAGCGAGCATCGCGGAAGCGTATGCGCAGGCCAAAGACGGAGAAGCGTTTTTGTACGACATGCAGGTGAACGAGTGGACGTTCGCCAATCGGTTCAATCACGCTCCCAGGCGCGACAGGAAGCTGCTATTGCACAAAGCGGAAATCAAAAAGCTCGACGAAGCGACTCGTCAAAAGGGGTACACGCTGTTGCCTTTGGAGGTGTACCTATCCGGCGGGAACATCAAAGTGCTGCTGGGGCTGTGCAAAGGCAAAAAGCAGTACGACAAGCGCGAAGACCAAAAGGAAAAAGACGCGAAATTCGACATGAAGCGCGCGATGGGGCGGTAGAGGCCAGAGCGACACCAGGGGGCGCATCGGGAGGAAGTAGGGGGAGGGTACGGAGGAAGTAGGGGGAGGACGCGGAGAAAGAAGGGGGAGGACGGAATCAGCGGGACATGCGCGCGGCAATGCGAAAGAAGGACAGGAGCTGCTCTTCGGAATCCGAAATCAGGATATCCTGACCGTCCTCGCGCGCGTGACGGCTGACCGTTAGTGTGCCCTGCGCTGTTTTCGTCAGGACTCCTTGCCGTCGAAAACCTTTGCACATCCGGGGTCTGAGTTCGGCGATGAGGGCTTCCCATCCGGGGTCCGAACGCCCGACGGCCTGGCGCAGATCGGTGAGCAGGAATTTCCCGATCCGTCCGTACTGATCCATGGTCGTGATCGCTTTTTCGTACTGCTGTCGCGCATCGGTCAGATGGGAAAAGGGCTGACTGGTTCGCACAAACCGCACGAGCGAAACCGGAGGCATGTCCTCTCCGGTCACGATGATGTAGGGGGTGTGTAGGAGGACTTTGATGGTGGCTGCCAAAACGGTTCCATATTACACCGGCAAGGCGACGAACAACGCTTCGTAGACAGGGCAACAACACGCACGCGCCGATGTGGTCGTATGTGGTTTTCTTGCACACTGGTCCGTACAGGGTTGGGCAGGTTTTTTGGCAGGTGGGCGAAGTTGAGCGAACAATCTGCGCGAAATGGCGATGAAGTTGGCGGAGCTTTTGAAACGGGTGCCTCTGTGCGAGGGCGAGTTGTGTGCGACCGACGGTGTTTCGATTCGGGACCTGCGCGAGGCAGCCGAACAAATCGAAGTGACCGAGGTGCGGGACGATTCTCGGCAAGTGTTGCCGGGCGATCTGTTTGTGGCGGTGCGGGGGCTGGCGGTGGATGGGCATGCGTTTCTTCCGGTGGCGCTCGAGCGGGGAGCAGTGGCGGCGATCGTCGAAACGGTGCAACCAGAGGTTCCACTTCGGCAATTTCCAGTGAGGAATGCGGCGCAGGCGCTGTCTTTGATTGCGGCGGAACGGTTCGGTCGGCCAGAAGAGGCGCTGTCGCTCGTGGGCATTACGGGGACCAACGGGAAGACGACGACGAGTTTTTTGGTGGAATCGCTGCTTGACGAGGCGGGCCTTGCACCCGGTCTGGTTGGGACGGTGACGTACCGAGGGCCGGGCGTGCGGCAAGCGGCCCCGTTTACGACGCCGACGCCGCTGCTTTTGCACAACACGCTGTCTACGCTGCGCGAGCACGGGTGCAAAGCAGTCGCGATGGAGGTGTCATCGCACGCGCTGTTTCTGGATCGGTTGTTTGGGGTGCGTTTTCGGGTCGCGGCGTTTTCGAATTTGTCGCAAGACCATTTGGACCTGCACGGCACGCTCGAAGCGTATTTCGAGGCGAAGCGGCGCTTGTTTTTCGACCACCTGCTGCCTGCCGATGTGGGAGGCCGGGCGGTCGTGAACGTGGACGATGCGCACGGCCAAACGCTGTACGACGCCCTTGCGAAAGAACAGCGCGTGGGGGTTTCGCTGTGCCGTCGGGCGGAAGTTTCGCTTTTGTCTGAAACGTCGGGCGTACATGGCACAGAAGCGAGATTCAAAACGCCGGTTGGAGACGTGCGGATTGTGTCGCCGCTGGTGGGGCGGTTCAATCTGGAAAACTTGGCGCTGGCAGCGGGAATTGGGGTGGCGCTCGGTTTGCCTGTGGAGGTGATCGAACGGGGTTTGTCGCGGGTTTCGGGCGTGCCGGGGCGGCTCGAACGGGTGCCAAGCGCATGCGGTCCGACGGTGTTTGTGGACTATGCACATACGCCGGATGCACTGTCTCGGGTGCTTTCGACGCTGCGAACGGTGGTGTTGGCCGAAGCAGCGCGGGGCACGGAACAGGCGGCGCGGCGGCTGTTTGCGGTGTTTGGATGCGGCGGGGATCGCGACACGGGCAAACGGGCGCTCATGGGTGAGGCGGCGGCGGCGCTCGCGGATGTGGTGGTGGTTACGTCGGACAATCCGCGCCGCGAACGCCCGGAAGACATCATCGCGAGCGTGGTTTCGGGCGTGACGAAAACGAGGCGGCTGTCGCAACTGTCCGATTCGGCGGCGCTTGCGCATGAGAAAGCCGGCTTTTTTGTGGAACCGGATCGGCGAAAGGCGATTCGGGCGGCGATCTGTGCGGCGACCCCGTTCGATGTGGTGTTGCTCGCGGGAAAGGGCCACGAGGATTACCAAGTGTTGGGAACGGAAAAAATCCATTTCGACGACAGAGAAGAAGCGAAACAGGCGCTTTTTTCGCGCACGGCAGAACCGGAAGCGGCGGGCACGCACAGTGCCTCGGGCGATTCGATCGACTTGCCGCTGTCTCGGGTGCTAGAAGCGACGGGCGGGCGGCTTGTGGCGAACGGGCCGGATCGTTTTTCGTTTGTGACGATCGACAGCCGGACGATCGGCAACCGAAAAGGCGGTCTGTTTGTGGCGGTTGTGGGGCAGACGCTCGACGGACACGCATTTGTGAAAAGCGCGGTCGAGCACGGTTGCGCGGGCGTGCTTTTGCAACGCGGAAGACCTTGCGAATGGCCGAAGGACCTGCCTGTGTCGGTCGTGGAAGTGGAGGACACGGTGGTGGCGCTCGGCGAGCTTGGGCGGGCGCACAGGAACGCTCCCGAAATCGCGGCGAACCTGAAGGTGGTGGCGGTAACGGGTTCGTCGGGAAAAACGAGCACGAAGGATCTGTTGGCGGCGATTTTTGCGCGACACGCGGGGGACAAGCGGGCGGTGGCACACACGGTGGGCAACCTGAACAACCATTTGGGTGTGCCGCTGACGCTTTTGTCGCTGCGACCCGGACAACGGTACGCGGTGGTGGAAATGGGGATGTCGGCGCGGGGAGAGATTGCGTTTCTTGCGTCGCTCGCTTGCCCGGATGTCGGCGTGATCACGAACGTGGGACCGGCGCATTTGGAGTCGCTGGGGTCGCTGGAAAACATCGCTGCGGCCAAAGGCGAGCTGTTCGCGGGTCTTGCGGATGGAAAAACGGCTGTGTTTCTGCGGGGGCAAACGCTTGTCGAACGGCAGGCGGAACTTGCGGGGGCCGGCACGGGCCGTTTGCGCGTTGCGGTCGGGTCGGCAGGAAAACCCAACGGGCAACATGCGGATGTCTACACCTGGTCTTGTGAACCGACCGCGCAGGGGATGTTTCTGGGCGTGTCGTTTCGAGCGGAGCATCCGGTGTGGACGGTCCGGTTGCCGCTTATCGGGGCTCACCAAGCGGAAAATGCGGCGGTCGCAGCGGCGGCGGCGGTTGCGCTGGGCGTTCCGGCGCAGACGATCGTGGATGGGCTGGCCGAAGTTGCGCCTGCCAAACATCGCGGGCAGCTCGTGAAGTGGGCGGGGCGAACGATCGTGGACGATTGCTACAACGCGAATCCGGCGTCGATGGCGGCGGCGTTGCGGATGCTTGCGGATGTTCGGGCGGCGGCGGGGAAGGGTTCTGCGGTCGCGGTGCTCGGCGACATGTTGGAACTGGGTCCGACGGAAGCGACACTGCATGAAGACATCGGGCGACTGGTGGCCGAACTCAAGCTGTCGAAGTTGATTGCGCTCGGAGACCGGGCGCGGCACCTGGTCGAAGCGGCCCGCGCTGCTGGCGTCGATGCGGTCCATGTCGCGACGCCGAAAGAAGCCGCAAGCGTGTTGTGTTCCGCGACCAAACCGGGCGATGTGGTGCTGCTGAAAGGCTCGCGAGGCATGGCGCTGGAGCGCGTGCTCGCTTTCCTTCCAGCGCAGTGTTCTTGATTCCAGACCCAGGCTTTCAACCAAGGTTTTTTGTCGATGCTTTACCACTTGCTGTATTCGCTCCACACCGTTCCGGCGCTGCGTTTTTTGAACGTCGTGCGCTATGTCTCGACGCGCAGTATTTTGGCGATTTTGACGGCGCTTTTGCTGGGGCTGCTTTTGGGGCCGTGGCTGATTGCGCGGCTGAAACGGATGCAGATTGGCGAAAACATCCGCCATGACGGGCCGGAAGCGCACAAGAAAAAAGCGGGCACGCCGACGATGGGCGGCCTGTTGATTCTGTTTTGCGTGACGTTTGCGACGTTGTGTTGGTGCGACCTGACGAATCGGTTTGTGTGGATTGCGCTGTTTGTCACGTTGTCGTTTGGCGCGGTGGGTTTTTTGGACGATTACCGAAAGCTCAAAGTGTCGAAAAAGGGGCTGCCGGGGAAACTGAAGATTGGGTTGCAGACGATTCTGACCCTCGGCGTTGTTGCGTATGTGTTTGGGTCGAATCTGTACGACCCGAGCCTGCGTTTCCGCATCGCGCTGCCGCTTCTCGATTTCAACAAGTGGGCGTTCGAGCTTCTGCCGGTGGTGTATTTCGGTTTGGCGATGTGCGTGATTTTGGGGGCGAGCCACGCGGTCAATTTGACCGATGGCCTGGACGGGCTCGCGATTGGACCGGTGATTGTCGCGGCAGGCACGTTCCTGGTGCTGAGCTATGGCACCGGCAGCATCATTCGGGGTTTTAACATCGCCGAGTATTTGAAAATCCCCTACATTCCGGGCTCGGGGGAACTGGCGGTGTTTTGCGGGGCGCTCACGGGCGCGGGAGTCGGTTTTCTTTGGTACAACACGTATCCGGCGCAGGTGTTCATGGGCGACGTGGGGTCGCTGTCGATAGGTGGGGCGCTCGGGGTGCTGGCGGTGCTGACCAAAAACGAATTTACGCTCGTGATTTTGGGAGGCGTGTTTGTCGCGGAAACGCTGTCGGTCATTGCGCAGGTCCTGTCGTTCAAACTGACCGGCAAACGGATTTTCAAAATGGCCCCGCTTCATCACCACTTTGAGCTGGGGGGGCTGGCCGAGCCCAAAGTGGTTGTGCGGGCGTGGATCATTTCGATTGCGCTCGCGCTGGTGTCGCTGGCGCTGCTCAAGGTGCGGTAGCCATGGCGATGGAGTTTGCGGGAAAACGGTTTGCGGTGGTCGGGCTTGGGAAAAGTGGTCTGTCCGTGGTGCGGTTTTGCCTGAAACGTGGCGCAACCGTGCTTGCTTGCGATGACCGGAACGAAGCCGCGCTCGCGACCAGTTTGGCCAGTTTGGCCAGCTTGGCCGACGCGCCGGGATGCGAAGACGCGCAACACACCGGGCGACTTTCGTTTCGGCTGGGAGGCGTGCGGGCCGACGTGCTCGCGCAAGCCGACTGCATCGTGTGTTCTCCCGGTGTGCCGCCGAGTCATCCTGCCCTCGTGTCTGCCCGGGCGCGCGGCCTTCCCGTGACCGGCGAAATCGAATGGGCCAGCCAGTTTGTGCGGGCACCGATCGTCGGAATCACCGGCACCAATGGTAAATCGACCGTGACCAGCCTGTGCGGTGCGATGGCCGCCGAAACGGGCCGACCGAGTTTTTGCGGAGGCAACCTGGGCACGCCGCTTGTCGATGCGGTGGACACGCCCGCTGCGCAGGAAAACGGCATCGTCGTCGTGGAACTGTCGTCGTTTCAGCTCGAGACGTGCGTGACGTTGCGCTGTCATGCGGCGGCCCTGCTCAACGTGACGCCCGACCATTTGGATCGGTATCCGTCGCTTGTTGAATACGGAAACGCCAAAGCCAGGATTTTTGCCCAACAACCGCCCGATGCGACGCGCGTGGTTTCTGCCGATGACGACGAAGCCTGGGCGCTTTTGGCCCGGACGTTGCGCGACACCGACACCTGTCATTTCTTCACCACGCAGAATCCGCCGCCGCGACGCCTTGTGGAACGCAAAGGGCCCGGTTGGTTGGGCTGTGTGGATGGCGGCGATTTGGTGCTCGCGCCTGCTTTTGCCAACACCCCATTTGCGAAACTTCTCGATTCGCCGGCCACTGAGCGGTATCCCCTGTCCGAACTGCAAGTCGTGGGTCGCCACAACCAGGCCAATGTGCTGGCGGCATTGTTGTTGTTCCGCGCTTCCGGTTTGGCCACGCCCGCCCAAGTGCGCCGGGCCGCTGCGTCGTTTCATGCCTTGCCCCACCGCATGCAGCTTATCGCAAAGGCCCAAGGCGTTCTCTTTTACGACGACAGCAAAGGCACAAACGTCGATGCCGTGGTCGCCGGGCTGTCCGGTTTTGGAAGGCCGCTTGCGCTCATTGCCGGAGGCCGCGACAAGGGCGGCTCGTACGCCCCGCTGGTCGCCGCGTTGCAGCAGGAGCCCACCCGAGGCGTCGTCCTCATCGGCGAGGCCGCGCCGCTTTTGGCGCAAGCCTTGGCCGGGTCCGCGTTCCCCGTGCTGCACGCTCCGTCTTTGGAGGTTGCCGTCGAACAAGCCTTCGCCCTGTGTCAAAAAGGCGATGCCGTCGTGCTGTCCCCGGCCTGTTCTTCCTATGACATGTTTCGCGACTATGCCCACCGTGCCGCCGTGTTTTGCGAAGCCGCTGCCCGCCTGCCCGGAGCAACGCCCTGTTTGCGTGGAGAAACCTCGTGATCCGCAGCCACGAAACGCCGCTTTCGCCCCCGCTTTCGCCCCCGCTTTCGCCCCCGCTGCCGAATCGGGCCGATCCGGTGTTGTTTGTGGTCGTGCTCGCGTTGTGCGGCCTGGGTTTGGTGATGGTGTATTCGTCGTCCGCTGTTCTCGCTGCGCAGAAGCTCGGGGACAGCCGCTTCTTTTTGATCCGCGATGCCATCTGGTCGCTGCTTGGCCTGACCGGCATGGCCGTGACGATGCGCCTCGACTATTCGTTCTACCGTCGGCATTGCTACCTGTTTTTGTTTGCTGCGACCGCTCTTTTGCTCGCCGTGCTCGTGGTCGGTGTGCGCATAAACGGTGCTCGCCGCTGGTTTCACTTCGGCCCCCTGTCGTTCCAGCCCGCCGAGTTTGCCAAGTTCGCGCTCATCGTCTTTTTGGCCCACAACCTGTCCAAAAAGGCCGACAAGGTTCGCGAGTTTCTGATCGGCGTCGTGCCTCCCCTGTTCATCTGTGGTCTGTTTTGCCTGCTCCTCTCCCGCCAGCCCGACCTGGGCACCGCCATCATTGTGGGAGTCACGACCATGGCGATGCTGTTTCTGGCCGGGACGCGCGTCTCGTATTTGTTGCTCGCGGGTCTTTCCGCGTTGCCGTTTGTGTATCACTCCGTGGTTGGTACGCCGTGGCGGTTGCGTCGCATTTTGGCGTTTTTGGACCCCTGGCAGTTTCGCGACACCGTTGGGTATCAAATGGCCGCGTCGCTGATTGCCGTAGGTTCTGGCGGAACGTGGGGCCAGGGTTTGGGTGACAGCCGCCAGAAGCTCCTCTTTTTGCCTGAAGCCCACACCGATTACATCCTCGCCATCCTGGGTGAGGAACTCGGCTTTTTCGGTGTGTCGTGTGTGGCCAGCCTCTACGCCCTGCTCGTGTGGCGGGGCTTCGCCATTGCCTACCGCGCCCGCGACTTGTTCGGAACGTATTTGGCCGCCGGCATCACCACCATGTTTGGCGTTCAAGCTGCCTTCAACATGGGTGTCGTCTTGGGAGTCCTCCCCACCAAGGGTCTCACCTTGCCTTTTTTGTCCTTTGGGGGTTCTACCCTGGTCGTCGATTTGTGCGCCATGGGGGTTTTGCTCAACATCTCGTTGCAGGAACCTGCTCCGGTCGAGAAGGACGGCAAAAAGAAACACACTCCGGCCCGCTGGTTTGGTTTTCTGCACAGGCGCAAAAAGCGCCGCCGCGTCCCCGCCGCACCCGCCGCTTCCGCCGCTTCCGCCGTTTCTTCGACCCAAGCTGGAGTTGCTTCGTGACCCCCAGCACACCGGAAAGACCCCTCCGCATCCTCATCGCCGGAGGCGGCACCGGAGGCCATCTGTTCCCCGGCCTCGCGCTCGCCCACGAGCTGACCGCCCAAGGGGCCCACGTCACCTTTGTCGGCACCGACCGAGGCATCGAAAAGAAGGCCGTGCCCCAAGCCGGATATCCCCTCGAACTCATCGACATCGCCGGTCTGTCCCGCCAGGGTTTTTGGTTGACCCTGAAAAACGTCGCCAAACTCCCCCTCGCGTTCGTCCAGACCCTTTGCTTGCTGCGCCGGCTCTCCCCCGATGCCGTGGTTGGGGTCGGCGGTTACGCATCAGGCCCTGTCGTGCTGTTGGCCGCCCTGTTTCGCATTCCCACCGTCATCTTGGAGCAAAACTCCATCCCCGGTGTCACCAACCGCATCCTCTCCCGTTTTGCAAAGAAGGTCTTTACCGCCTTCCCCCGCGCCGCCTCCTTTTTTCCCGCCCACAAGGTTGCCTGCATCGGCAATCCCATCCGCGCATCCATCGTAGAGGCCGCAAAGAGCAAGACCTTTTCCGACCACAAACCCCTTCACCTGCTCGTTTTGGGAGGCTCATTGGGGGCCAAGGCCGTCAATGCCCTTTTGGTCTCTGCCCTGGCCGAGCTTCCCCGCTTGTACCCTGCGCTCGCCCCCCTGTCTGACCACCTTCGCGTCCTTCACCAAACCGGCCAGACCGACTGTTCCGCCACCTTGGCCCGGTACGCCGAGCACCCCGAACTGGCCCCCCTCGTTCAGGTCGAGCCGTTCCTCGAAGACATGGCCGCTGCCTATCTGCAAGCCGATCTCGTTGTAGGCCGCGCCGGGGCCACCACCCTGGCCGAGCTGGCCGTCCTCGGTTTGCCCGCCCTCTTGGTTCCCTTCCCCTATGCTGCGGACGACCACCAAACCCACAACGCCCAGCATTTCGCGGACAAGGGTGCTGCCCTCCTTTTGCCCCAGGACCGCACCACCCCCAAACAGCTCGCCGATCACTTGGCCGCCCTCCTGGCCAATCCCAAGCAGCGCCAAACCATGTCCCAAGCCGCAAAAACCCTCGCCACCCCCACCGCCCCCAAAGACCTCACCCACTTCATCACCCAATCCCTCACAAAACGGCACCAACCCAATCAATCGCCCACCAGGTGAAAAACCCGCTTGATCCATCCCTGCGATCCCATTCGATCATCAACGCAACCCGATGCGATCATCTTGCTGGCTTGGTTGGGTCTATTCGGTTGGCGGTTTGGAAAGCAAAAAGGGAATCGAGGTTGCTATGAAGGATTGGATGCGTTTCGTCTTCGTCTTCAGCTTCAGTGGCTTCGTGCTTGGCGCGGCTCCTTCGGCCTTGGCCGATGTGACACGTTCTTTGTCGCCGGCAAGCCCCGGTCCCGCGCCGACCGGTGCCTATGTCGATCCCGACTTTCGCTACGATCTGCGCGTCGAGCTTCCCATCCTTGCGGTCGGTCTTGGCGGTTGGATTGCCACCGAAGCACTCAAGCCACAGCTTGCGCCGCAAACGTGTCGTCTGTGTGATCGGGCCCCAGACGGTCGTGATGCCTTGAATCCTGTGGATGCCGGGGTTCGTCAGTTGCTTCTGTCTGGGAATCCCGCCGTGCCCGACCAAATCAGCAACGTCACCGGTTTTGGTCTGGTTCCGCTCCTTTTATTCCGGCCACACCACGCTGGCGTTTGCGCTCGCGACCTCGATGGGAACCGTCGCTTCGATGCGGCGGTATCGACTGGCCCCCCTCGTTTGGGCGTTGGGCATTCCCCTTGCCACCCTGACCGGACTTTTGCGCATGAGTGCCGACCGCCACTACTTGACCGATGTCCTCACCGGTGCAGTCCTTGGGGGAGGGATGGGCTTTTTGGGCCCCTTTTTGCACCGCAAACAGAAGCCAGTCCTCACCCCGCTTGTGACCAGCACCCGATCCGTGGGAGTCGGCGGCCTACCCTCCCATGCCGTCGGCCTCACCGTCGGCCTCACCTGGACAGGCCCCCTCCATTAGCACGGACTCACCCCGGCCCCCAACAACACCTCTTCGGGTTTGATGGCAAACGGAAGCGGGGGGAGGGTGGCCGACTTTGACCTCCTGGTCTGTCCGCGCGACAAGCAGTGGTTCCCGTGGATGGATCGGGAGGATGCCGTGGTGCCTCCGCCCCTTCCAGGGCCTTCGGCAAGTGGAGATCGGATCTCGATGAAGTGGAGATCGGATCTCGATGAGGTGGAGATCGGATCTCGATGAAGTGGAGATCGGATCTCGATGAAGGGGAGATCGGATCTCGATGAAAGGGAGATTGGATCTCGATGGGGTGGAGAATAGATCTCGATGGGGTGGAGATCGGATCTCGATGGGGTGGAGATTGGATCTCGATGAAGTGGAGATCGGATCTCGATGAAGTGGAGATCGGATCTCGATGAAGTGGAGATCGGATCTCGATGAAGTGGAGATCGGATCTCGATGAAGTGGAGATCGGATCTCGATGAAGTGGAGATCGGATCACCAAAAATCGAGATTGGATCTCGATGAAGTGGAGATCGGATCACCAAAAATCGAGATTGGATCTCGATGAAGTGGAGATCGGATCTCGATGAAGTGGAGATCGGATCACCAAAAATCGAGATTGGATCTCGATGAAGTGGAGATCGGATCACCAAAAATCGAGATTGGATCTCGATGAAGTGGAGATCGGATCTCGATGGGGTGGTGATCGGGGGGCGCGGGTGGGTTATGGCGTGGGCGCGGGGGCCGAGGTTCGGCGCTTGTATTTCATGAACTCTTGAACGGGGGCCATGGCGTTTTGGATGTCGGCGTTGCGGGGCGCAAGCGATGACAGGACCCCATAAAACGCCAGGAAGGCTTGCCACGCTTCCCCATCCGCTTGCAACGTCGTATCGGACAGAAGTTGCAGGATTCGTTCGGATTGGGCTATGAGGGGGACCAGGAGGGCGGCGAGGGCGAGGTCGTTGTGCATGTCCTTGGCATCGATGCCGGGCACGGTGATGGACTGCTGCGCGGCCAGGTCGGCGACGCGCTGCATCATCGGGTCGGCGTCTTTGCGGCTGCGGGGCAGGTGCTTGCGCTCGTCTTTGGTCAGGGTGATGCAGAACTTTTCAAGTTCGGTCAGGACCTCGGACAGTTTCTTTTGAAGCTCGGCAAGTTTGGCTGCGGTCGGCAGGGTGTCTCCAACGCGGTTTTCCATGAGGGTCTCCTTTGGCTTGGCTTGTCTGGGGTTGTCTGTTTTTTTTCCGGCTTCGTCCGTGTGTGCCCCCGTGCGCGGACTATACCAGCACCCGCGACACGGCAAGAACAATTTGTGGGATGGTCAGGAGCGGGCGGTTTGTTTACACTCTGTGGGCCGCATGGGGGGCCAAGCGATGTGCAGGGTGCATGGCGTGCCCGCCCTTCATGAAGATCGGTGAACTTCGCTGAAGTTCGGTTTTCACCCACAGCAGGAACACAATTCGGGGGACACATGCCATTCGGAAAAGGTTCAAAAGGCGCTGGAGTCAAGGAACTCCAACAAAAACTCGACTCATGGATCAAAGAAACGAACGACTTGGCCGAACTCGGGAGAGGCAGTTCGACCGGGTTGATTGGAGTGATCGCTGACGGCTCGTTTGGGCAAAACACGGCTGTCGCGCTTGCAACCTTCCAGAGATTCAACGGGATTTCAACCAGCGGGTACGCAGACGAATTTACGCTACGTTTGCTCGGTCTTGACCGCGACCTGAACGCGGACGGATGCAAAATCGTCACGACCACTGGCGGTGGCATTGGTGGTGAGGACGAAGGCGAACTCATCCCCGGCATCCCCGAGGAAACGTAAAACTGTTGGTTTCTGGAACCTCCATGAAAGGAATGTCCATGTCTAGACTCGGCGAACCCACGGGGCAAAAAGGCTGCATCGGACCCAAACCAGAGGACCCGTCTCCAGCGGGTCAGCGGAGCGTCATCGGGCCCAAACCCGAAGACCCGCATTCGATAGACCAAGTGACAGTCCCCCGCAAAGGGGCCCCGAACACGAAACTCCCGACGCCCGGCGGTGCCAAACCGTAAGCGGGACGCAGCACCCCAAAAAGACCCCGATCCATCACCCGAACGCGATGGACCCGCCGCACGCGCCCCCTCCATGATCCAACACATCTCGCCTCGAAAAGGAACGCGGTGACGATCCGCTTGTAGGTGCCGGTCATGAGGATGGTGAGTCTCGCGCGATTTATTCCGCCTGCATGATCGCCAAAACGTCCGGGGGCCATTTCCCTTCGCGCCACGTCCCCGCCGAGTAGTGCCGGTCCCCCCAGCTCAAACACAGCTCCCCCGCCTCCACCCTTTGCAGCGACTCCCGCCCGATCCACACCTTGATGTCCGACCCTTTGAGCGTATGCCGCACCAAAATCCGCTTCGCCCGCTTCACAAAGTCCTTATACGCCTCCCGCATCGGCGCAAGCTGCTCCCTTGTCATCGAAACCGCTCGCCCAGGCACTCGTGCAGATTCCGGAACATGGTAGAAGGATTCGGTGGAAAGTGAATTGTCCTCGAACAAGACTCTGCCTTGAATGGGCGGACCAAACGTAATCTCGATGTAGGGACCCCCACCGTGGCTGGCCAAATGATAAAGCTGACGGCTTTCAAAGAACCAAAATTCCGGTGGAAGTGACGAGTAACTCCCAAACAAATATAGCGTTGCAAAAACCCGACTATTCCACCGTTCGAGATGGTCTTTGCGAGGACGCCGAAAACACTCGGCGTCCTCTGGTCGTGGGACGGAACGAGTTTCCTCGATCGCATATACGTCACCCCGTAAAAAAATCGAATCTAATATCTCGACGGTTTCCTCAACAGTCGAGGCATAACGAAACTCCGCCATCTCAAGGTCCTTTCCTGGGTTTTAGGGGGAGCGGATGAAACTCGTAGGGAATCCCATGATTGTTGTAGTCCGCAAACTTCTTGCGCTCCCGCTGCTTTGGCGTCCCTGATTGATTGGTGCGTCCGACCTCGATCACCTTGAGGGTTTTCTTGCCTTCTCGATCCACCACAGCCACGTCTGGTCGTCTTCGCAAACCGCTAGATGCCTTCTCTGGCAAATCTTGATTGCTACGGATCTTGTATCCCGTGTCTTCGTATTCTTCCTTTGCCTGCTTTTCCAATTCTCTCACCTTCCCCTCATGATCCGGTGCCCCCCTCGATCCATCTGGGTTTGGTGCTTGTCTTTTCGCGGTCGCTTCGACCCCTCCGCTCAGCGATTCCGTTGCTTCGTGTTCAGCGACTTCCTTGGTTTCGTGGCGGGCTGCGCGTTTTGTGGCTTGTCCTCGCCGACCGGCGGGGGCGTGTTTGGCTTCGGCTCGGGCCACTTCCTCTGTCAGTTCGTGGGTCGCTTCTTTGGCGGTATGGTTGGCGGCTTTTTTCGCCGCCTTTTTTGCGACGTGTGCTGTGGCGTGTTCCGCGACTTCCTTCACTCCCCCTACTGCCGCTCCGCCGCCTGCGAGCGCGGCGGGGCCGGTGATTGCGGCGTCGGCGAGTTCTC
>Ga0268298_10001175_pt1 | contig 31435 bp, 27 predicted proteins | sample WWTPWeurt_MetaG_FD_194462 | JGI IMG/M metagenome (GOLD analysis project Ga0268298, IMG submission 194462) | Activated sludge microbial communities from WWTP in Nijmegen, Gelderland, Netherland - WWTP Weurt | ecosystem: Engineered > WWTP > Aerobic digester > Activated sludge | place... | reverse complement strand
TTTTTTGTTTGTTTTCAAATCCGACTATATCGGTTGTTACCCATTCATGCTGCACTTTAGTAGGCACATAAACAGTTATTTTTTGATGATTAAAATCGGCGCATAATTCACTTGCATCAGCACTAGAAGCCAAAGCATAAGTAAATTTAGCTGTTCCAAATTCGGTACTTTCTTCTAGGTATCCGAGACTTGCAAATTTGTCGATTTCAGTTTTGGAAAGTCGCAAACGAACGGAGTTTCCTTTAATTCGAATTTTCATAGTATAGATTGCTTCGCCGATTTTAATTAATATTCTCAGCAGTTTAAGGCTTTATAAAAGTATTTAAATTGTATTTCAACAAAGTAAAAGTAAGAATTGTTGAGGTTAGTTTTTGTATAAATGAATTGATAATTTTGTTTTTGAAAGTTTCGTCGAAGAATTCTGCTAGTATGGCCAATCAACCTCCTGTGAAACGTGCATCAATTTTAGCCTGGTTAAAACGCATCGGCTGGGTTGGGTTTTTCTTTTTCCTCCTTAAGGGATTGGTATGGATTGCGCTTAGTTATTGGATAGTAAAATAAATAATTAGTAGGTTTTTAATGACATCTATCACTTTTTATTAGCTAATGATTCGTAACTTTGTAAAAAAATAAGAAACTCGTGTATCGCTTGGTAAGTGTTTTGGTTTTAGTGGGAATAGTGCTGCAAAGCTTAAGTAGCGCATTTTTGCTCGCACATTACCACTACAATAAAGCATCCATTACTGCTAAGTATTGTGAAAATAAAGCAAAGCCGAAATTAAAATGTAATGGTCAATGTCATTTGCGTAAGCAGCTAAAACAAGACGAGCAGCAAAAAGAGAATCCGGCATCTCCTTTAAAAAACAAAACGGATATACTTCAGTATTTTCAAGACTTTTCAACTAGCATTCTACAAGATAGAAATTACCAGTTAGTTCAACCTACATTTAAAACTTCAACATTTCATGAACAGCTGGTAATTTTAGCTGTTTTTCATCCACCCACAGTTTAGGTTATTCCTTTTATTTGAATTCTGGAAAATTTCCACTATTCTTTTATTAACCTTTACTAATATCAATTTATGAGAAAACTGGTGGTAGTCTACTCATTATTGCTGTGGAGTGGAGTGGCAACAGCCTGTGACTTTTGTAATTGTTATTTAGGAATTAATCCTCATTACAAAAAAAACAGTATTGGTTTGCGCGCTACTAGTTCAAATTATAATGGCTCTCACATGGAGTCTACTGAATTGGAAAAATATAATTTAACCACACGCGATTTTGAAGAAAACCGTTCAACGTATGAAATACAAGCACAGTATTATCCTGTGCAAAAGTTACAATTGCAATTGTTTATACCGTACATTCTAAATACTGAAACAATGAGCGACAATGCATATCAGTCCTTTACTACTGTTCCTGCAAGTACTGCTCGAGTTAGTCATGCCGACCATACTGCCTCACAAACGGAACAAACAGCCGTCGAAAAGAGCAGCAAAATTTCGGGCATGGGTGATCCCTTGTTACTGGCAAAATTTCAAGTGTTTAATATTAACGGATGGGATAGTACAGCACTTCAACAACGCATGTTGCTTGGTGCCGGACTAAAACTCCCTTTAGGTAAATCGCATTTTGATGCAGCGATAGACCCCATAGAAAAATCGCATCAACCGGGTACCGGAAGTTGGGATGTATTACCTAATTTAACCTATTTAGCAAAGTATAAGGCAATAGGTGTAAATGTAAATCTGTCGTATATGATAACAACGGAGGACAAACATGGATTTAAAAATTCGAATCGATGGAATGCCAATGTATCGGTGTACAAGGAATTTATGAAAGGTAAGTTCGCGGTTTATCCTTCTTTGGGGTTGTATTATGAACAGGCAGGTATGACAAATTACCAAGGTAGTAATCTTGAAAAATCGGGTGGAAGTTTGATTTTAGCCCACGGCGGTTTGGATTTTTATTACCGTAAATTTTCACTTTCCACAGCCTTTCATTTACCAACATTACAAAAATTAAATGGAGCTCAACCGCATATGAACTATCGATTTATAGCGGGTTTGAGTTATGTTATCAATACTTAATTATAAAGTAAAAAACAAAAAAATTAATCTTAAAAAATAAAAAATGAAAACAAAAAAATTAGTATTCTCTATTCTCCTTGTCAGTTCAGTTATTTTTTTAGCCAGCTCTTGTAAAAAAGATAAAGATGAAGAAACAATAGAACCAACAGCAACTGAGCAAAATTTGAAGTTGCACATTCATACCCAAGTTGGCAATCAATTGGCTGATTATACCAGCACATTTGCACAAGCTTCGGGACGCAAGTTTATACTTGCTGATTTTCGTTACTACATTTCTGGAATTGTATTAATTAAAGCCGATGGAACTGAATTTCCAATTAGCGGAAAAGTGTTATTGGTGAAACCTAGTGTTCAAGATTATGCATTGGGTATGGTACCGGTTGGTGATTACAAAGGAATTCGATATACGATGGGTATTGATTCGGCAACCAATCATAGCAATCCAACCGTTTATTCGAACGAGAATCCATTGGCAATACAAACTCCAAGCATGCACTGGAGCTGGAGTTCGGGATATATTTTTACAAAAGTTGAAGGAATGTGCGACACAACACTTGCTGCTAACGGACCTGCTGATTGTCCTTTCTTTTTTCACATAGGAATGGATATGATGAAAAGAAATATTAATTTTAGCAGTAGTAGTTTCACAGTTAGTGGAACAGCCGAAAAGGAAATTGCACTTGTTTTTGATTTGAAAAAAGTTTTGCAAAATATTGATTTACGAACTGAGAACTCAACTCATACTATGGATAATATGAGTTTAGCAACTAAATTTGTAAATAACTACGCAACAGCAAGCACTATAGAGTAATTTAAATCACTGATATTTTCTACCGGCAATTGATTTTATTGCCGGTGGAAAATTTCTAAAAATTGGAAGAATGAAACTGCGAATTTTAGCAATTGTATTACCTAGTTTGCTTTATTTATCCTGTAAGAAAGATAAGGATTTAGTAAACGAAATTCCGGGAAAGCAAGTAATCAGTTTATCAATACCCTTAGGTTTTCCATATCCTGCTATACCGGCCGACAATGAACCAACTATATTCCGAATAAATTTAGGTAAGCGCTTATTTCAGGATCCGATTTTTTCGCGTGACAGCACTATTAGCTGTGCGAGTTGCCACAAAGAGAATTTATTTTTTACCGACGGTTTACCGGTAGCTATTGGTATTGATAGTTTAAAAGGTATACGCAATGCACCTTCGTTATTAAATGTTGCCTATCAGCCCTATATGCTATGGGATGGAGGTGTTCCCAATTTAGAGCAGCAAGTATTGGCTCCCATTGATGCTCACAATGAAATGGATTTCGACATCAACAAAATTGTAACGCGCTTAAACCGTATTGAGGATTACAGATTAGCATTTCAAAATGCTTATGACGAAAATGCCAGTGTTTATAGTGTTACTAGAGCTATTGCCTGTTATGAAAGAACTTTGTTCAGTAAGCCTACCCGATACGACGACTATGAATATAATTCGAATTCAACTGCTTTAAATGCTTCCGAAAAACGTGGATACGATTTATTTTTTGGTGAGAAAGGCGAATGTTTTCATTGTCATGGTGAATATAATTTTACCGACAATAGTTTTAAAAACAACGGCTTGTATTTGAACTATGCCGATTCGGGAAGAGCAAGAATTACGCTTCAGCAAAGCGATGTAGGAAAGTTTAAGGTTCCTTCATTACGCAATATTGCTCATACCGCACCTTACATGCACGATGGTAGTTTGGCTACTTTAGAAGCTGTTGTGGAACATTACAACAGTGGTTTAAAAGCCCATCCAAACAAGAGTGCATTGCTAAAACCAATGAATTTAACTGTTCAGGAAAAAGCAGATTTAGTGAATTTTTTAAAAGCAATTTCAGAATAATTTAACAACTAGTATTTTTTTATTACAGAATTCAATTTTATCTTTAAAAACAATAATCTAACCCATACAAATGAAAAAAATAATTTATTTAGGAATATTCCTTATCAGTTTAGTCGCGATTTCTTCTTGCAAAAAAGCCGGACTAGGCGGAGATGCCACACTTGCCGTTTTTCCTGAGCATCACAGTAAACCAATTTACGGAGCAACTGTATATGTAAAATTTAATGCAAAGGAATCACCCGGAATAGGAAATTTTGATGCAGTTTATACAGGAGAACCGAACGAAGATCATGTGCATATTAAAGAATTAATGCAAGGTGATTATTACCTGTATTCAATTGGTTATGATTCTTCAATTTCTCAAATGGTTTACGGTGGTCAATCATTCACCATTAAACGCAAGGAGAGAAAGGATGAGCTAACTGTTCATCTAGCGGTAACAGAATAAAGCCCGACTAGCAAACTTGATTTTGTAATTACCAAAAATACCTTTGTAAATAGTTGCGAGGAGTATTTGTGCGATTTTTATTAGTAGGGTGATTTTTTTGTAAAAAACACTTATTTTTACAAGACTTACCAAATACCCTTTAGTAATGAAGAATACTATTCTTAATTTAATTCTGGTTTACTTTTTTTCGAGCAATGTATTTGCTCAAACACCTAACCTTCAATGGCAGAAATCACTTGGAGGAACAGGTACCGATGAAGCTCGCTCGGTGTATCAAACCAGTGATGGTGGTTCTATTATTTTAGGAAATTCAAATTCTATTAACGGAGATGTAGTAGGTAATCATGGAAGTTATGATTATTGGTTAGTAAAAATTGATGCATCCGGAAATGTACAGTGGAAAAAAACCTATGGTGGAACTGCTTCTGATAAAGGCTATGCGGTTATTGAACTTAGCTATGGTGGTTACCTTTTAGTAGGTAATGCTTCATCAACCGATGGAGATGTTACAGGAAATCATGGTGCAAGTGACTATTGGGTAGTACGAATTTCAAACAGCGGAAATATTATTTGGCAAAAATCTTTTGGTGGTACCAGCACGGATATTGCACGCGGAGTAATTCAAACGCTGGATGGGAAATTATTGGTAATAGGTTATTCCCGTTCGAGCAATGGCAATGTAACAGGTGCCCATGGTGGATATGATTATTGGCTTTGTAAATTGGATACTTCCGGAAATTTAATTTGGCAAAAAACCTATGGAGGTACTAAGGATGAGTTGGCGTATACTGTAAAGCAAGCAAAGGATAGTAGCTATGTTATTGTTGGATATACTCTTTCGAATGATGGAGATGTTGGTGCACAGAATCATTCCTATAAAAATGATATTTGGGTGGTACGTGCCGATAAGAATGGAAGCTTGCTTTGGTCAAAAACCTTGGGAGGAATTGCGAATGATTATTCCAATTCATTTATCCAAACAAGCGATAAAGGCTATTTAATTATAGGCTATACCGAATCCTATGATGGAGATGTGTATGGTAACTATGGGCAGGACGATTTATGGGCCATTAAACTGGATTCAACAGGAGCTATTCAATGGCAAAAAACATTTGGAGGCACCGATAATGACCGCGCAAATTTTGCAGCCGAAACTAGTGATGGTGGATTTGTGATTACCGGACATTCAGAATCAGACGATATTGATTTAAGCCAGAATAACGGGAACAAAGATTTTTGGATGCTCAAATTAACGCAAAATGGAACATTGGTTTGGAAAAAATCGGTAGGAGGTACTTTGGAAGACAATGCATATTCGGTTGCACAAAGTACGGATGGAGGAATTATTTCGGTTGGTATTTCTGCATCTGCTGATGGTGATGTAAGTGTGAATAATGGAGGGGATGATTTTTGGATTGTAAAAATTTCGAATTTAACGGTAACTTCTCCTTCCAAAGGCGATCTTTGGTTTAGCGGAACAACGCGCAATATTAAATGGAAAAGTAATGGTGCTTCCAATCTAAAAATTGAGTATTCAATAAATGGAGGAGGTCTTTACTCAACAGTAGTTGCCTCAACTGCGTCAGGAAGTTCTCAGTATTCATGGGCTATACCAAGTGGAATTAATTCATCCCAATGCAAAATAAAAATTACTGATTTAGCTACTTCAAGTAATATTGCCACCAACGATTCAGTATTTTCAATACTCACTTCACCGGTGTTGGTTAGTCCAAATGGAGGCGAAATTTTAGCAGCCAATACAACCACTTACATCTATTGGTTTTCGAAACTTAGCGCTACCAGTTTTAATTTAGAATATACTCTTGATGGCACTAACTGGTTGCCAATTGCAAATGGAGTTTCTGTTTATGCAAATGCTTCAGGAAACAATTCTGGATTTTATGCATGGACAACACCGAATGTAACATCAAGTACTTGCAAAATTAGAATTACCGACGCCGCTACTCCAACATTAAAAACCAGCAGTGCAGCAAATTTTACGATTTCTCAGCAAAAATCAATTGATATTCAAACTCCGAATGGAGGTTTAAGTTATACGGTTGGAAGTACGCTTTATATCACCTGGACCAGTCAGGGAGTGAATGCTGTAAATATTTATTTTAGTTCAGATGGAGGAGCGACATATTCAAGCATTGCTCTAAATTACAGCAATTCGGGATATTATAACTGGACAATTCCAAATAGTACTTCTACTAATTGTTTCATAAAAATTGTAGATGCTGTTTCTTCAACGCAAGATGTGAGTAACAGTAATTTTTTAATTCTACCTGCTGTTACTTCTTTAAATTTAGTATCGCCGAATGGAGGTGAAAAATGGTACCAAGGAAGTTATCATTCCATTACTTGGAACAGTAGTCAAGTTGCTGCAGTAAAACTGGAATATACTACCGGTGGGGCATACACAACTATTGTAAATTCAGTTCCAGCTTCAACAGGAAGTTATTATTGGCATGTTCCACAAGTTGTTTCAAGTAGCTGCAAAATAAGAATTAGTAATGCTTCAAATGCTTCGGTTTTTGATGTAAGTAATTTAGATTTTCAAATAGCCGATACAATAAGATCGTTGCAACTTGTAGCACCAAATGGAGGCGAACAATGGCAAGCAGGAAGTTATAAGCCCATAACTTTTACTACAAACAATATTGCAGTGCACGATTTGTTTTACAGCACTGATTCAGGATTTACCTGGAATTTAATTGCAAACAATGTAACTACTAGTCCTTATTTTTGGTTGGTTCCAAATTCGCAATCAGCGGCTTGCTTGGTGCGTATTTCAAATGGAGGAAACCTCATTGATTACAGTGCTGCCTTTTTTACTATAACTGCTCCTTTTACAGGAACGGCGCCATCAATAGCTACTTTTAGTGTGAATAGCTTTTGTAAGAATTCCGTATTTCCGGTTAACTTTTCAACCTTAGGTACATTTAATTCGGGCAATTATTTTATTGCGCAATTGTCGGATGCTAACGGTAGTTTTGCTTTACCCACCTCAATCGGAAGCATACAATCAACCAGTGCAGGAACTATTAATTGCATAGTGCCCGATTATATTTCAAATGGAAGTGCTTATAGAATTCGTGTTATTTCTGATAATCCACCAACTATTGGAACCAACAATGGAAGCAGTTTGGTGATTAATAGTCCTGAATTTACATTTCCACCGGCTACTTTATACTATTCATTACCCAATGTAGTAGCTAATTTTTCATATACCGGAAACAGTTCAGGAATACAATCTTATTTATGGGATTTTGGCGATAACACAACTTCAACTTTAGCAACTACTTTTCACAATTATACGCAAATAGGAGTGTACGATGTGTCGCTCACCGTTACAAGCACCAACGGCTGTAGCATTAAAAAAACCAATACCGATTACATACGCGTTGATAATACATTTCCTACTTTTCCATTGTATTCGAATACTAATTCGGATATTACTGATATTAGTTTTATTGATGAATTAACAGGTTGTGTTTCGTTGATCACAGGTGAATGTTTATTTACTACAGATGGAGGAAATTCGTGGATTCCAAAACTTAACACCGGATTAACAGATGCTTCTTCTGTTCAGGTTTTAAATGGTAAATGGTTAATGACTTCAGCCGATGGTAAGGTGGTTGAATCAAACAATTTGGGTGCTACCTGGCAGCAAGTTTCGCAAGGTGGTAGTGCAGTTGAGAGCTTTACAGCAAGTTCACTTTCTTCGCCAACAAGCGGTTTAGTGGTTGGAGCAAATGGAGCAATTTACCGTTATACTTCCGGAAATTTAACTGCAGAAAGTTCAGGAACTACGGCTAATTTAAATGCTGTTATTGACAACGGATCTTGGGCGATAGCTGTTGGAGATAATGCCAACATAGTAAAAAATTCGGGTGGAGGTTGGAACCTGCAAAGTACCGGTACAACAGCTGATTTATTGGATGTAGCCTTTGTAAATTCACAAATTGGATATGTGTGTGGTAAAGGTGGAACACTTTTAAAAACAATCAATGGCGGACTAACTTGGAGCAATTCTATGCCTCCGGGAGTGGAGGTTAACTTTACAAGTATTGAAGTAAAAGGGAACGATACAGCATGGGTAGCAGGCCAACGAGGAATTCTTTACCAAACCCTCGATGCCGGGAACACCTGGACACGATATAGCAAAGGAGTAAGAAACGACAATACCGGATTTAAAGTAAAAAAGGACAAGGGTTATTTATCGGGAAGTTCAGGGAATTTGCGCACCTTTCAAATGAGTGGCCCGCTTGGTAGTATAAACAAATTAACTGTGGCAGATGCTATTTTGGTTTATCCTAATCCTTCAAATGGTAATTTTACTTTGCAATTAATTGAATCTTTAGCCGGCCCTATTTTATTGTCGGTGTACGATTATAGTGGAAAGTTGTTGTCGCAAAAAAATCTAAATGGAAATCAATTAAGTCATCAGCTTTCGATTCAAAATTCAGTAAGCACGAGTGGGATTTATTTCCTTCATTTGCAATCGGAAAATGGTGTAGTGATAAAAAAAATAAGTGTACTTAAATAAACAGCAAGCACCAACCGTGCAAGTGATAGTTCAAGTTTGGAAAGAAAACCAACGCAATTTACCTTTTAAATGTAGGGTACTTAGCAACTTTCGGTATATAGTTTTACTCCTTTTATTTTTTGTTCTCCAACTTCTTTTAGTACAAGCGGCATTTGCACAAGGCCTGCCTTTTATTGAAAATTATACAGAATTTAATTTGCGCCAAACCACCAATTGGTCGGTAGTACAGGATAATCGCGGAGTGCTCTTTGTCGGGAATCAAATAGGCATAGTTCAGCTCAATAACCACAACGATTTTCGTTTCATAGAGTTGCCGAATACTTCGGTTGTGCGTTCTCTAAAATCGGCTAAAAACGGAATTGTGTATGTGGGAGCACAAAAGGAGTTTGGCTATTTAAAACCTAGTAAAAATGGGCATTTACATTACCAGAGTTTAGTGCCCAAACTAAATGAGCAAGACAAAAAATTCACAGAAGTTTGTAAAGTGTATGATACGAAGGATGGAATTTGTTTTCAAACATTTGAAGGACTGTATTTTTACAAACAGGGGAAATTTAAAGTAATTAAACCTTCTTCTACTTTTCACTTTAGTTTTTATGTAAACGATGTATTGTATGTATTGGAACGTGGTGTTGGTTTAGAAGTTTATTCGAATGGAAGTTTGCAATTAGTTACCGGTGGGCAAGCATTTTCAGACGATCGCATCTACAGTATATTGCCTTATGGCAGATCAAAATTGCTGATAGCTGCACGAGAAGGCGGACTTTTTTTGTATGATTTGAATACAAAAAATTTGAAACCTTTTTCTGAAAACGTGAGTCGCTTTTTAATTGAAAATCATGTTTACGATGCACTTCAATTGAACAATGAAACTTTTGTGTTTGGTACACTTAGAGGTGGCTTAATTACCATGAGTAAAGATGGAACCACCTACCGAGTTTACGACAAAACAAATTTGTTGCTCGACAATAAGGTAAATGCCTTGTACCTCGACAACAGCAATAATTTATGGGTAGCGTTGGATCAGAGTTTATCTAAAATTGAATTCAATTCGCCTTTTACTTTTTACAACGATAAGGATGGAATTTCGGGAACTATATCAGCTATTACCAAGTTCGAAAACAAGATTTATGTATGTACCACGCTGGGTGTTTTTTGTTACGATGGCAACCTAAAACGAACCGATCAGTTTTACGAAAATAAATTCAAGCAATTGAGTTTGAAGGCCGAATGTTTTAGCTTTCTTAAAGCAAAGTTTAAGGGTAAGGAACGATTGTTTGTTGTTTCTCAAAAGGGCTTGTATGAAATAAAAGACCTGGGGCTTGATTTGGTGTTGGAAGATTTTTGTTTTACAGCATTTCAAAGTACCACAAACGAGAATAGATTGTATGTTGGTTTAAAAAATGGTGTTGCCGCATTAACCTTGAATGGAGCTTCTTGGGAAACAGAATATCCCGAGAAAAATATCATGAATGAAATTACCACCATTGCCGAAGACGAAATGGGAAATATTTGGTTAGGGGCGAAGCAAGATGGCATTTATAGAATTGATGCAAACAAAAAGAAAAATTTTTCGACTGCCGATGGTGCCACTTTGTTTACTTTGTATGATACAGTTAGTGGCCTTCCAACCAACGAATTTAATCGGGTTTTCAGAAAGGATGATAAGGTAATTTTTGGTACCATAACCGGTTTTTATTCATTTGATTATAGCAAGAATAAATTTTATTCTGATTCTGCAATTTCAAAAGCTATCGATGGACAAAATGAAAAGCAGATTGCTGATTTTTTGCAATTTAATTCGAATGAATACCTGGTATTAAATTATTCTTCCGAAAAAGGAACAACAATTAACCAAATAAAGAAAATTGCTACCGGTTATGAATCAATATATTCAAAGCCTTACAAGCGATTGTACAAAAGTAATATCAGTTGTTTTTATACCGATTCGTTAAAGAAATTATTGATTGGTACTTCAAGAGGATTGTTGTTGCTCGATTTAAAAGTGAAAAAGAATTTTGAGCAAAGAGAAAGTATCATTTTAAATTCGGTGATTTTGGGTGAAGATTCAGCCCTTTTTGATGGTTCTTTTTATGAAACACAAGTGAAAGATGGAGACAGCTTGCTGGTTACTATTACCAAACAGCCCGATTCGTTTATTCCGCGTATTGCCTATTCTTACAATAACATTTCATTTAACTTCGATTATGCTTATTACGAAGATGCAAGTTCGAACGAGTTTAGTTATTATTTGGAAGGATATGAACCGAGTTGGAAAAATTGGTCAACCGAAACAAAGGCTGTATACAACAACTTGAATGAAGGACACTATAAGCTTCACTTAAAGGCGCGCAATATTTACAATACGCAAAGCGAAGAGTTTGTTTATGAGTTTTACATATTATCGCCTTGGTACCGAACCTGGTGGGCTTACATTATTTATACAGTATTGGTAGTTGGTTTTTTATATATCCTGGTTCAATTGTCGGTAAGACGCTTAAAAATGGCAAAACTAGCGCTGGAAAATACTGTAAAGGAACGAACTTCAGAAATTGTTAAGCAGAGCGAGGAAATTCAAAATCAAAAAAATATTGTTGAATTAAAAAACAAGGATATTACCGATAGTATTAATTATGCCAAGCGAATTCAGGATACTATTTTACCGCCCGACGACGAGATAAACCGCTTATTGCCAAATTGCTTTTTATTGTTTTTACCGAAAGATATATTGAGTGGCGACTTTTACTGGATTGATGAAATTGATAACAGAGTGCTGGTTGCAGCAGTTGATTGTACCGGTCATGGTGTTCCTGGAGCTTTGATGAGTATTGTTGGAAACAATATTTTAAATCAAACCATATTGGAACATAAAATTTCGAAGCCTTCCACCATATTAGATGAACTCAATAATGGGGTAACCTACACACTTCGTCAAAAAAATGAAGAAAGCAAGGTGAAAGACGGGATGGACATAGTATTGCTTTCGATTAATTTTCAGGAAAATATTGTTGAATTTGCAGGGGCTAATAATCCTTTGTACCATATACGCAATGGTGAACTTACCGAAATAAAGGGTGATAAATTTCCAATAGGAATTTTTATAGGCGAAGAGGTAAAGCACTTCACCAATCATGAAATACAGTTGCAAAAGGGCGATACGCTTTATTTGTTTACCGATGGCTATGCTGATCAATTTGGTGGGCCGAAAGGAAAGAAGTTTAAATACAATCAGTTTAAATCAACTTTATTGCAAATGCAGCATTTGAGCATAAAGGAGCAGCGAACTTATTTGTTGAATACAATAAAAAGCTGGCAAGGTAGCAATGAACAAGTTGATGATATTTTGGTAATTGGCATTCAGCTATAAGCTATAAAATTCTGGGGTGAGTACTTTTTGGTTATTGTGAATAGGTAAATTGGCAGGATGAAATGTCCGTTTGTCTAAATTATTCATAATAATTGTGAAGTGCGTATAAATAGTTTAACTTTGGAATTAGTATTTTTTTGTTCATTAAGTTAATAGCATAAGATTTGAGTTTAACCCAAACATTACTACTTTATGCTTGCGTCAAAAGAACTGATTGATGATTTGAAATATACATTAGAAGATACAGCTTTTGTTGACGCTCTCAATCAAAAGGCTTGGAGTATTCGAAAATCTTACCCTCATAAGGCGCTCGATTTAGCATTAAAGGCGCGCGAAGTAGCCATTGAAATTAATTATGTAGCAGGTTTAGCTTTTAGCTATTTAGCTTCGGGTTCATCCTATTATTTATTATCACAGTTTCAAATTGCTTTACTCGATTTGCAAAAATCACAATCCTTGTATTTCGAATTAAGAGATAATTCAGGATTAGCAAAAGCTATACGTTCAATTGGCAACATACACTTTTCGTTGTATCAATATGAAAAAGCACTTGAAATTTATTTTGATGCACTTAAATATAGCCGTGAAGCCAATGATATTTCTGGTAATGCACATATTTATAGACATATTTCAACAGTATATTACAACCAAGAAAAATATGATATCTGTTTAGAGTATGCTTCCAAATCGATGGAGTTGTTTATTGAAGAGCAAGATGAGATTGGACTTACCGATGCACTCAACAGTGTTGGAAATACGTATTTAAAAACGAATCAGACACAAAAAGCATTTGATGTGTTGACACGTTCATTAAAAATCAGCGATTTTAATAATCACTTAAAAGGAATCGCCCAAGCAAATACCTCGCTTGGAAATTATTATTGTTTACTAAAAGATTTTCCAAAAGCAATACATCATCATCAGCTTGCTATGAGCGCCGCTAAAGAAATGGGCGAAAAAATGCTGATTAGTGAAGTGTATAAAAACTTAGCGAATGCCTATAAACTGGCAGGTAATTTTGAGCAGGCATTTGAGTGTTTTCAGTTTCACGATGAGGTAAAAAGCAAGGTGCTCATCAACAACAATGAAGTAATTATAAATGTAATGCAAACCCAGTTTGAACTGGAGCAAGCTGAAAAGGAAAAGGAAATTTATAAACTTCGTAACTACGAATTAGCCAAAGCAAATAAGGTAATTGAAAGTAAAAACAAAGATATTACCGACAGTATTAAATACGCCAAACACATACAGGAGGCCAGTTTGCCCGATAAGGCCCTGATGGATAAATACCTGAAAGATTATTTTGTATTGTATCGCCCGAAGGATATTGTTAGTGGCGATTTTTATTGGTTTGCCGAAAAGGCCGGAAAGGTATACGTAGCCGCAGTTGATTGCACGGGGCATGGAGTGCCCGGTGCATTTATATCTATTGTGGGTCAAAATTTACTGCGTCAGGCTTTAAATGAAACAGCTATGACTACGCCGGCTTTATTGCTGGATGAAGTAAATAGATTGTTTAATTTAACGATACGACAAACCTTTGAGGAGTCGACGGTGCGCGATGGTATGGACATAAGTTTGTGCATGATAGATTTTGAAAATTTATCGCTGCAATTTGCAGGAGCATTTAATCCCTTGTTCTTAGTACGCGATACTGAATTAACAAAATACACTGCCGATAAATTTCCTATCGGCATTTTTATTGGCGAAGAGGTAAGGAAGTTTCACAACAATGTAATTAAACTTCAACCCAAGGATGTTATTTACATGGCCAGTGATGGATATGCTGATCAGTTTGGGGGATCAGAAGGAAAAAAATTAAAGAACAAATTTTTCCATCAAACATTAATCGATAATCATTTGCTCGAAATGCATCAGCAAAAGCTCAACCTCGAAAATTTCCACCATCAATGGCGTGGTGAATATGAGCAAGTGGATGATATTTTAGTGATTGGAATTCGTATTTAAATGTGACTTCCCAATTGGTTTCAATTAGAAGTATTATCATAAGTATTTAGCAGTCAAACAAACTTCTTGGATAGGCTATAGGTTTTAAGTATACTTTTTTCATTTTTGCCATTTTCCAATAAGTATAAGCTGTAATTTTTTTGAAAATGGTTAATTTCCATCAGTTAGCTTTTAGAGAAGTGCCAACAACCTAATTTAGCTGGTTTAAAAGGAGAAAGTTATGAAGGCATTAGTTTATTGTTTGAAAGAGCTTCTGCTCTATCAAACTAAAAAAAATCAGGAATATATTTCAGCCTGAACTTTTTTTTGCTCATTTGTTTTGAGCCACCAAAATCCAATTGCTGAGAACAATCCCATTCCCATAAAAAAATTAAAGGTGATGGTAAATCCAAAATTATCGGCCAATCCTAAACCCACCAAAGGCGCAAATATATTGGCCATTCCAAAGGCCATGGCATACAAAGCTGCATATTGACCTTGGCGTTCAACCGGTGAACTCGAAAGCGCATGGCTCATCAAAAATGGCATTGCCAAAATTTCTGAAAGTGTAACAACCACAATGTATCCCGCCGACCATAGCATCCAGGTATTGCCAATTTGCAAACAGAGCATGGCTACCGGAATACACAATGTGCCGGCAATGATAAACCTGAATTGCTTTTTACTTTTTTCGAGCGCAGCTACAAAGGGCATTTCAATAAGCACTACCAAAATTCCATTTAAGGCCATCAGCAAACCAATGGTGTCTTCACTGTACTTGCACACTCTGCTAAAATACTGCGGAACACTTGCAAATAATTGAAAAAAGGAAATACCATACACAGCTACCATCAAAATAAATATTAGGTAGCGAACATCGCGGTAAGCCGAATTGCTTTTTTCGGGTTTATTGGAAGAGGCCTCAGTTTGTTGTGATGTTTCTGCTTCGCGGGGTAAATAAAAATACAACATAGCAGCAGCTAAAAATCCGGTACAAGCATCAATTACGAACAGCCATTTGTATCCCAAATACATGGCAACGAATCCGCCCATTGCAGGTCCAACTGAAAAACCTAAATTAATGGCTAGGCGAACTAAGGAAACAGAACGTGTTCGGTTTTCAGGAGTGCTATAAACCGCAATGGCTTTAGAGTTGGCAGGTCGAAATATATCGGCTGAAAATGCATAGCCAAAAATAATGCAGGTAACACTAAAGGGACTAGATGCAAAAATGAGCATGAGCAAAATACTGCCGCTGCAGAGTAACGATAAAATAAGGATATTAAAAAAGTGGTATCGATCGGTGAGCCATCCACCGGCATAAGAGCCAAGTACGCTGCCAATGCCATAAAAACTCATCACAATACCTGCTTCGGCAATGGTAAAATGCAGTTGATTGGTTAAGTACAAAGAAGCAAAAAGCAATACCATTGAACCACTGCGGTTAATAAACATGGCAATGCTAAGAATCCAAATATTTTTTTGAATTGCACTAAATGAATTTTTATATAAGGAAATGATGTTAGGCATGTTTTATTTTTTAGCGAATACCGACAAGCAAAATTGGCGCTTGATTTTACTCCAGCGATTTTTCAATGTTCTTATCAGGAATCCACCAAATTAATGTTACGCAGGCAATAATTGCTGTTGCTAAATAGGCATGCACAAATGCCATAGGTATTGCAAATAAGTAGAGTATCAATGATAGTTTTCCCTTTTTTTCCTGCTTTTTTAAAGGAATTAAAAGTTCGCTTCCGCTCTTGTGGCCTTCTGAAATTACTTTTAGCAAGAGGTAATATGCTAAGCCGCAAACTGCAGCCAATGCAGCATACAATGCAACTGTAATGTAGTGAAAATGATTTTCGCCCATGTAGGCGGTGGCAAAGGGAATTAATGAAAGCCAAAAAAGTAAATGCAAATTGCACCAAATTATTTTGCTGTTTACATGTGTTATAGTATGCAACAAGTGATGGTGGTTTCCCCAATAAATTCCAATAAAAATAAAACTGAATACATAACTTAAAAGCACCGGAAATAGCGGCTCAAATGCTTGCCAAGTAGTACCGTGTGGGGTTTTTAATTCGAGCACCATAATGGTAATAATAATGGCAATTACACCATCGCTAAATGCTTCTAAGCGTGATTTGGTCATGGTTGTAACACGCTTGGCTTAATCGTACAATTCAAATTTTACTTGCTTTTTATCGTAACCCATGTCAACAATATTTTGACGGGCTTCCATAATCATTACTTTCCAGCCACAGAGGTAAAAAGTGCAAGGCGTGCCATCGGCATATAATTTTTGATATACCCGGTGCACATATCCAGTTTCACCATGCCAGCTTTCGTCGCCGGTGCGCGATAAAATTGGAATGTAATTAAAACCCGGTAAGGTATTTTGCAAGGCTTCAAATTCTTTGCGATAGGTGATATCGTGTTGAAAGCGGCAACCAAAAATTAGGTTGATGTTTTTATGCGGAATATTGTGGTTGATAATATCCTGAATAATCGAACGAAAGGGAGCAATACCGGTACCGGTGCATACAAAACACAAATCGGTATCGAAACTTGCAGGGCGTGGTCCCATAAATTTGCCGAGCGCTTTGGTAACCGGAATTTGTGAACCCACACGAATGTTTTTCCACAAGTAATTGGTGCCCAGACCATCTTCTTTTAGCACTATAATTAATTCAAAAGTATTGCTGTTGCTTGGCGCAGAAGCAATGGAGTAAGCACGTGTATTTACTTTTGAATTGAGCGGTAAATCCATCATTACAAACTGCCCGGCATAAAAATCAAAGGTTTCAAATTCGGGAACTTTAAAAAAGAAGCGTTTTACATTGGGTGTTTCATCAATGATGTCAATCACTTCGGAAGGATAAAAAGTGTATGCCATAAGCCTGGATTTAAGTTTTAATGAGTGAAAAATACAATTTTTAATGCAATATCAAAATAGTTTTTTGGCAATGAATTAAGGAGCAATTTTTTTTAATAGCGTTAAAGTTTGCTCCAACATTTCGTCGGTAAAATCAAGATGGGTTACAAAGCGAATTTTTTGTTTTCCAAAGCCTGAGCACACTATGTTGTTTTTTTTAAGTGTTGCCACAAAGTCATCGGCGCTAAATGAATCTTTTAAAGTAAAAATTACAATGTTGGTATCGGCAGGCAAGATGGATTCAACATAAGACAATTTTTGTAATTCGGTGGCAAGGATTGTAGCTCTGCGATGATCTTCTTTGAGGCGTAAAATATGCTGTTCGAGCGCATAAGTTCCGGCAGCTGCCAAAAATCCGGCTTGACGCATACCACCACCAAACACTTTACGAATGCGCCGTGCACGATTTATAAATTCGCTAGTACCCAACAAAACTGAGCCAACTGGAGTTCCTAACCCTTTTGAAAAGCAAACTGAAATTGAATCGAAACACTTTCCATTTTCTTTGGCAAGGAAATTTATTTTATCCATGCCCGTTAAATTTTCAGGGCCTTTTGTTTCGATAAGTGCATTAAATATACGTGCACCATCGAGGTGAAATTTTAGTTTTTGTTGTTTACACAAGGCAGCAATTTTTTTTATTTCTTCAAGATCATAAACACTGCCACCGCTTCGGTTAGAAGTATTTTCGATGCTTACCAAACTCGTTTTAGCCAACCAATCGAAACCCGGATTTATTTGTTCGGCAATTTGTTCGGCAGTAATTCGTCCGCGATCGCCCAGCAATAGTTTTGCTTGAACGCCCGAATTAAAAGCAATACCACCGCCTTCATAATTGTAAATATGTGCATTGCTATCGCAAATTAATTCATCGCCGGGCTGGGTATGTGTTTTAATGGCAATTTGATTGGTCATGGTGCCCGATGGGCAAAACAGTCCTGCTTCCATACCGAACAGTTCGGCGGTTTTGTTTTGCAATTCAATAATGCTGAGGTCTTCGCCAAAAACATCGTCGCCAACTTTGGCGTTCATCATGGCTTGCAACATTCCTGGAGTAGGTCGTGTAGCGGTATCACTGCGTAAATCTATGTGCATGGAATTAGTTCTTAAATTTGCCACTAAACATAAAACATTTAAACCCTAAATCAAAATGAAGCAACATGCCATAGCAATACACGGAGGTGCAGGAACCATTTTAAAATCGAGCATGACTGACGAGAAGGAGGCCGCTTACAAAAGCGCGCTGCAAGATGCTTTGCTTGCCGGCGAAAAGGTTCTTGAAGCTCAAGGTTCGTCGCTTGATGCAGTTGAAATGGCTGTGCGTAGTTTGGAGGACAATGAATTGTTTAATGCAGGTAAAGGTTCGGTATTTACACACGATGGAAAGCATGAAATGGATGCTTCCATTATGGATGGAAAAAATTTAATGGCCGGAGCAGTTGCAGGAATCGACAAGGTAAAAAATCCGGTGTCGTTTGCGCGCATGGTGATGGAAAAAACCGAGCATGTTTTTTTAAGCGGAGCTGGCGCGATGGAGCTTGCGCATAAATTGAATGTGCAGCAAATGCCCGATGCATATTTTTTTGCGCAACAACGATTTGACCAATTGACCGAAATACGCAACAGCGATAAAATGCAGCTCGACCACAGCGATAAAAAATTTGGAACAGTAGGAGCCGTTGCCTTAGATGTGCATGGAAATATTGCAGCTGCAACCTCTACCGGAGGTATGACCAATAAAAAATTTGGAAGGGTAGGAGATAGCCCTATGATAGGTGCGGGTACTTATGCTAGCAATGCCAGTTGTGCAGTGTCGTGCACGGGGCATGGAGAATTTTTTATACGTGCGGTTGTTGCCTACGATGTGGCATGTTTGGTTGAGTACAAGGGTTTAACATTAGCACAAGCTTGCGAAAAGGTGGTGAACGATAAGTTGGTTAAATTGGGTGGAGAAGGTGGTTTGATTGCATTGGACAAAGCAGGAAATATTTCCTTGGTTTTTAATTCAGAAGGTATGTACCGAGGCTATAAGCGACAAGGTGAGGATATGTATTTGGGGATTTATAAGTGAGGGTTGTTTGCTTGTTTTTGAATTGATTTTTTATAAATATTTTAGTGTTTGGTAAGAGGTGAATAGTTAACTTCGGACTAAAGTAGATTGTTTTGATAAACATTTAACTGCAAGTAATTATTGCGAAAGTTTTTAGCGGTTTTATACTAGTTATCGGTAATTTTAGAGACACCTTCGACATCAGAATAGAAAGACAAAAAGTGACAAATTTTATTTCAAACTTTGAGATACATTTGACAACAATAACGAAAAAACTATATTGACAATTTATGTTACGATTTTTTGCGACAGAGACATTTAAAGAAATATCATTTGACGGTAAACTTCAACTTCATTACGCAATTTCAAATTTCGGAAGACTTGTAAGTTATGCCGACAAACTAGAAGAGGGAAGGTTTGTAAAAGGCACGACAATAGATGGATACAGAATATTTCGTTACAAAATTCGTGACGCTGAAAATAAATTAAAACACAGACATTATTTCTTTTACAGACTTGTAGCTAACTATTTTCTAACCAAGTCATCGGACCAACAAGTTTTTGTTTTGCATCTAGACCGTAATCGTGGCAACGACTATGTAGGTAATTTAAAATGGGCAACAAAAGCGGAAATGATAGCGCATAGCAAGACAAGCCCTTATGTAATTGAAGCGAAGAAAAATATTATTCAGAACAGAATAAAATCTGACGGCAACAAATTAACTGAAACGCAAGTGATTTGGTTAAAAAAGAAATTGCTTGACCCTGACCGCAAGACACGTTTGAAAATGCTCGCCAAGAAATTTGGTGTAAGCACAATGACTTTACATCGTATAAAGACAGGAGAAAACTGGGGACATATAAAAGTTTAAACAAATGTCGACCTTAAAAAACTTCCGATAGTAGCTTAGCGCAAAGTATTATTAGCAGCAGAACCCTAATCTCGAGTTATTTTAGTTAACTTTATTACAGTATTTTTTAATGATCATATTTTACTGGCATCAATGAAAATTCTGCTCTTTGTATTTATAACTTTTGGAATATTAGTTGGCTATTCGCAGAGCATAGAAGTTTTAAAAAAGTCGAACTTAGAAATAGTCCCTGAGCTGCATAAATTTGATTTTATACTTGCCTCAAATGATAGTAATAAGTTTCAATTTGTTGCTACACTGCTAGTGAAGGAAAAGGCTGTTAGTTCATCAATTGAAAAATTATATTTAAGTAGTCGCATACAAGCAAACTTGCTAGGGGCGAATTGTTTTTCGTTTAAGTCATTTTCACATTTAGATTCATCCGGAGAAACAAGCTTGATTATTAATTGTTATAGAGCCACGGATAGTTCATTAATAGAAGCAAAAGAGGTATTTGAGAAAAATGTTGTGTATGTTTTTGGTAAAGAAAAGGAGGGAGATAAATCCATATTTTTCAATATAAATAATGAAAAAAGGGAAATAAGTTCGGGAAGTTATTTTCGAATAGGCTTAAACCAGGGTGAAACAGTTATGATTAACAAAGGAGGACCAATAGGTGGTGCAACAGTTTGGCTGAATTGGGAAAAGGACAAGCAACCCTACTTTTATACATTAAGCGGATTTGGTATGAACAATTGGGAGCAGCAAGTTACCGCGAATATTGGATTTGGAACAGTTAACAGTATTGCTTTTACAACAGGCAAAATTAATCGAATACTTGATAACAGTTTAGGATTTTTACTTATTTATGTTTTGAAGCAAGGAAATTAAAAAGAAGAAATTTTGTTTTAGTTGAATGCATAGAGCAACTATAACTATACTTCACCAGATAGTATTGCAAGCTGTAAAATAGAACTAACTCGTCAATTGATTTCACTTTGAAGCAGCTAGAAAATTTGTGCAACCTAAAAATAGCTGACAATTGTTTTCGTTACAAATTTGGTTAATTTTAGTTCGCTATTTTTGAAGACAAGACAGTGCTTCAACCACAAATAAAACAATCGCTTGCAAGCAGAATGTTAGCGTCAAGTTTCACACAACAAATAAACTGAGACAAGCAAACTACATATTAATTATCATACTGTTTGCATCGTGCGGACAGGGAAACTACAATGGGTCAAACAGCCTTTCTGCGGTTTTGCCAGTTGACACACTTATGAGTGATAGTTATGTCTTAACATTTAAAAATGCAGACAGTTTTGCAACTACAGACATTTATGGGGATTTAAGTTATCGGATTCAATTAACCGATTCAATTGGAAATTGGCATAACAGAGCAGCAAAAATTCAATCCTATCTAAGTCGCAAGTTTTGTGACAGTTTTTTTACGACTGACACCACATTAGTTTTAAAACTTTCGAACAATAAGACAGCGATTTTCGCAATGTGGGATGACAAAAAGGACGAAGGCTATAACTTTGAGCATTATTTTGAAATCATTGACTATTATTTACTAAGAGTTCAATTTGGTGAAGGAAATTGCTGGATGCTTGTTAACCGGAAAAATGGTTTTAAGAAATACATTGGCGGGTTACCTTATATTTCCAAAGATGGTAAAAAAATAATTTCAATAAATTCAGATTTGGAAGCAGGCTATAGTTTTAATGGAATTGAATTATACACAGTAAATTCAGACAGTTTGCAAACGGAATTTGTCAAAGAAACTACATGGGGACCGACTGATGTAAAGTGGATCAATGAAAATCAATTTATTTTAAAGAGAGAACACTTTCATGTTGACAGCCTTACGAGTCACCAAGCCAATTTTACAGACTATAAACTCGTAACAATAGAAAAGAAAACAATGCGCTAAGCCGCAGCATGTTAGTGGTAATAGCAATTTTGAATTCCAGCAATCTTTGAATACATTTGTAAAATGAGAAGTTTGACTGAAATAAAAGAAACATTGAATAGCAATAAACTGAGACTGACAGAAAAGTATGGACTTAGTTTTATGGCTATTTTTGGATCTTATGGTAGAGGACAACAAACTGAATCCAGCGACATTGACATTTTAGTTGACTTTCAAAAACCAATCGGTGTAGAGTTTATTGACCTTGCAAACGAACTCGAAAGAATTTTAAAAGCTAAGGTGGATTTGGTTTCTAAAAACGGAATTAAGCCTCAGTATTTTAAAGAAATAGAACAAGACCTGAGCTATGTCTAAACGTGACGCCAAGCTTTTGCTGTCTGACATTCTGGACGCTGTCCAAAAAATCAAAAAATATACGGTTGGGCTTAACTATAACTCATTTATTGCCGACACCAAAACACTTGACGCTGTAATTCGAAATTTTGAAATTATTGGCGAAGCTGCAAATAGACTTCCTTTTGAGTTTAAAGAAAAATATGTAACCGTTGATTGGTTTCAAATTATTGGTTTTAGAAATCGAATAGTTCACGACTATATGGGAGTGGATTACAAAATTGTCTGGACAATAATTGAAAAGGACATTGATAAATTATCCCAAGAGATCGGCAGTATTTCTAAGAGCTTGTAGTTTTGCCACAACCACTAACAGTGGTTTAGCGCAAATTATTATTTGGGGTGGAAAGTAAGATAATTAACTTTGAAGCACTAAGAAAATTTGTGTAACTAGAAAATAGCTGACAATTGTTTTCGTTACAAATTTGGTTAATTTTAGTTCGCTATTTTGAGGAAAGGAAAGTTTAACGTTCCCGATTCTTATAGTTCAAATATACCACAACACCAAACGCTAAATCGTTAGCTAGCTTTTAAGCCTGCATATAGTTTTGTGTTAGGCTTCACCTTAAATGTACTTTGCTTGCCCAGAATAAAAGTGTAAAACCTTAAATCCAATTTATGAGCAATTCAATTTATTTATTCTTACTCATTTTCATTTTTGCATGTTCAAGACCATCTTGTGAAGTAAATTCTGAAACAAACAATGATGCACTTTCTAAAGTTGAATCAAGCCCTGAAACCGCAATTTTCAATTTTTTAAAATGGTATGATGTGCATAGATATAATTTAATGGATGACTTAGTGCTTTATAATTCTAGCGAAACAAGAGACGCTTCAAAATTTTATGCAGTAAATTTTGAAGCAACCGAAAAATATTTGAACACGCTTACCGAAACTAAAATGGTTTCGACAAAGTATGCCAACAAATGGCGTGATTACTTCAAAAAATGTGAACAACATTTTAAAAAGCATCCAAGTAATGAGGGGCCTCCTGAAGGATTTGATTATGATTTTATTTTGTTTAGTCAAGAAGATCCCGGCCTAAAGGAATTGAACAAAACAAAAATGGAGCTGGTAAAAAGGGAAGGTAATTCGGTGCAACTATTAATTCATTTCTCCTCAGACTATCATTACAAGTACCAATTAAGTTTGGAGGATAGTCACTGGTTAATCGATGATATTGAACCGGTTTATAAATAACAAAGCAAACAGTTCATAAAAATTTGAAGTAATAATTTCGAAAAAAAAGATTTTACATTATTAAATAATTCAAAGAAATTGCAATGACTTATACTCAAATTATTTCAGAGCTAAAGAAATTAGGCGATAAAGAGAAGAAGGAATTTAAAGAAAAAAAGTTCGGAATTGTTGCCAACAACTCTTTAGGTATATTTCAAAAAGACATTAATGAACTTGTAAAAAAAATAAAAAAGGACAATCAATTAGCTATACAACTCTTTGATAGCGGAATTTACGAAGCAAGAATTTTATGTAGTAAAATTTATAATCCAAAGGATTTAACCGAAGACCTAATGGAAAAGTGGGTAGTAACTTTTGAAAATTGGGAAATTTGCGATAGCTTTTGTATGCTGCTTTTTGCCAAAAGTAAATTTGCAGTTTCAAAAGCAAATGAATGGGCAGGTAGAGCAAATGAATTTGAAAAAAGAGCTGCATTCGCAATAATCGCAGCTTATTGTATGGCCGACAAAAAAGCAAATAATGAATGCTATGAAAATTTTTTTTCGCTTATAATTAAGCACGCTAACGATGAAAGAATTTATGTTAGAAAGGCTGTAAATTGGGCATTGCAAAGTATTGGAAAACGTAACATAGATTTAAACAAACAGGCAATTGAAGTAGCAAATCAATTACTTGTTAGGAACAATAAAACCGCCAATTGGATTGCAAAGGATGCACTCAAAGAATTGCAAAGTGAAACGGTGAAAATACTTGACTATCCTAGAGAAATTTATAGAAGCAAGTAAGAGAACCTACGCGGACAATAATACAAACAACTTGAATATGTCTATTTTTGTATACTAGTTTAATAGTATGGGCGATAGCTCGCTTTTAGTAAATTTGAAAATCATAAGATTAAACTAAACTTAATCATCCAAATTAAGAAGGCATACTAAAAATGAATCATTCATCGAGTCATACTATGAAAAAGGAATTGCTTCCGGTTCACTCGCTTGACAATGATTCAATGCAGATTAATATTTTGCCGCTCGACCACACCAATCCCTACGATTTTAAGAGGGAACACAGACATACTTATTTTGAAATTATGTTAATCGAACATGGAGGTTGTAACCAACTTATCGATTTCAAAAATTATGATGGATATGATTTCAGTTGTTACATTATTTGTCCGCAGCAAATTCATTTGATGAATAGAAATAATTCATCAGGTACTGTTGTTCAATTTACTGATGAGCGTATAAATTCTTCGGAGTTACGAGCAGCATTAAGGCAATTAAACTATCATGAAAACTCGGCGATAGTTTTTGAGAAGCGTCGCGATTTATTTGATGAACTGCAATTGCTCTTGAATATTTTAAGTATTAAAATTGCTAAGTATGCAGCAGCGAACAATCCGGTTGTTACCCAACTATTACAAGCGTTTATTGCAGTAGTGATAGAGCACAGTTGTTTAAATACCAATTCAACAAAGAATGTAGAAAAGAATGCTTTATTCGAATTCTATCAATTACTCGAAGTAAATTACATGAATAATAAAGGTGTTCAGTTTTATATTGAAAAGCTTGGTATTACTGAAAAGAAACTTTCGTCAACCATTAAAAAACACACAGGCTTAAGTCCTCTGCAATTAATTCATAATAGAATAATATTAGAGGCAAAGCGTTTATTAGTCTTTGAAGAAACATCTCATAAGGAGATTTCCTATCAACTTGGATTTGACTCTCCTGCTTCTTTTTCAGCATTTATTAAGTCTAAAACAGGCTTTACTCCAAGTGAGCTAACCAAGCATCTGGCGGAAATTCATAAGTAATTGGCGGAAATTCATAATTCGAATAAAATAAGTGAGACTAGTTTTGTCATAAATTAATATTCACTAAAAATTGATATCATGAAAAAGCTACTTTTTTTAATTTGCCTTCTTACTGTTTCATTCAGCAATGCGCAAATGCTAACATGGCAACAAGTTGTAGTTCCAACAACAAAGAATTTAAATTGCATAGAATTTCCTACTCCACAAGTTGGCTACATTGGCGGTGCCGATAGTTTGCTGCTTAAAACAATCGATGGAGGATTAACTTGGAATGCTGTACCCTATAATGGAATTTCTTTTTTACCCGGAGGAGATGACTTTTTAAAATTAGATTTTGTTAGCGCTAACATTGGCTATGCAACAGTAGGTCCTTATTCGGGTATTTACCGAACAGTTGATGGTGGATTAAACTGGACTATTTTGAACACTACACTTTGTTTCAATCAAGGCTTGTTTTTTACTGCTGACGGAGAAGGATTTGTTGGAGGATCCGGTTGTTTCCAAGGAGAACAAATGATTCGCTTTTCATCTGGAACTGCAACAACAGCTACTGTAATTACTCCGTCGTGGTCGGCTTCGGATATGGTTGTTGACATTGATTTTGAATATGGTGTTTTTGATTCGTTGGGTTTAGCAGTTAGTTTAGGTGGTCGTATACTTCGTTCAATTGACGGTGGTTTCAATTGGGATACAATACCATCTCCACTTGGTAATGCTGTTCCTTTAACCTCCATTACAATTGTTGATTCCAATTTGGCTTATGTGGGTTACAATAATGGTAGCACAGGATTAGGACTTTTAATCTCAACCGACGGTGGTTTAACATGGTCATTGGATGCTAACACAGCAACATTTTACTATCCCATTTATCATCACTTGCATACAACATTTAATGGTAAAACTTTCGCCGGTGCGCATAGTATTTCATTAAATTCGGGATTGATTATGGAATCAACTACTTCAGGTTGGTGGAATATGTACCCTATGAATGAACCAATTTATAGTATTACTTCTTTTAATGATACAATGATTTGGGCTGCAGGTAAGAATGGTTATTTAGTAAAAACGATTGATCCAAATTCAGTTTCAATTACTACTATTCAAGCAGAAGAATCGATAGAACTTTTTCCAAATCCAACTAACGATTATCTATCCATACAATTTTCTAATAATGTTGTTACTAAAGAATTCAGTATTGAAATCTATTCAGTGGAAGGAAAATTGATCAAAAAGGGAGAAGTTGGAAAAAGCATAATTCAAGTTTCCGAACTTGCACATGGTGCATACTATGTTAAAGTCATGCAAAACTCAAACATTTTGACATCGAAATTTGTAAAACTTTAATACTTATTAAGGGAGGTAACTCTTGTTAATTAGGAACAAAATCTAGTTTAGATTAGTTGCTAGTAAGAAAGTTAAAGAGTTAAATTAGTTGCATGCAGCATACAAACAATCTTCAAATAAATGAATTTTGTTATCGGCCAACAATAAGTAGTTGCAGAAGATTTTAAAACTTGCACACAAAATTTATTTTGAAATAGTGTTTGGTTTTCATACTTATTCCTAAACTAGTATAAATATAAAAATACCATGTATCAAAGAATTGCTCATATTGCTTTACTCGTTGACGACTATGATGCCGCTATTGAGTTTTACACCCAAAAACTTGACTTTCATATATTAGAAGATACTAAGTTAAGCGAAGACAAAAGGTGGGTGATGCTTGCACCTAAAGGGGCCAAAGAGTGTTGTTTGTTATTAGCAAAAGCTTCAAATGAAGAACAAGCGAGCTTTGTTGGTAATCAGACAGGAGGAAGAGTTTTTTTGTTTTTGTATACAGACGACTTTTGGCGCGATTACGAAAAAATGAAAAGTAGAGGTGTAAAATTTGTTAGGCCACCGCAAGATTTTGACTATGGAACAGTTGCTGTATTTGAGGATTTATACGGAAATAAGTGGGACTTAATTGAACCTAACGAAAAGAATAAAGGGTTAAAAAATTGACAGTTTAGAAATATATTAAAGAATGTATTTCCTAAAAATGGGATTTGTGTACTTTGCGTTGTTGCTTCAAAATAGGAAAGGCTGTTCAACCATTGTTGCTTGATGTATGCAACAACTTGAAAACAGATGGAGAACTTAACAAACAAAAGCTTTAGTACACAAGATAAAATTCTTCTAGCGATTACGACTACTTCTATCGATAACTCAATTCAATGTAACAGTTGTTTTAAGATTTGTGAAACTGTTTTCATAAGATTAAATTTGTATTCAGGCCAATAGTTAATTTGTAATATCAAAAATTAATTCAATAGAAAGTATTTATCAATGAAGGCAACAGGAAAAACAGTAAACGAAATTTTAACCTCAGTTCCTGCCGATAGAGCAGAAGCTTTTAATAAATTACATGATGTTATTATAAAAAACCTTCCCAAGGGATTTGAAGCAGCCATTAGTTATGGTGGATTGGGTTATGTTGTTCCACATTCAATTTATCCTTCAGGCTATCATTGCAAACCGAGCGAACCATTGCCCTTTGCTGCAATTGCTTCCCAAAAAAATACCATTAATTTTTACCATATGGGCATTTATGCAGATACCGATTTATTGAACTGGTTCGTTGCTGAGTATCCAAAGCACACCAAGCAAAAATTGGACATGGGTAAAAGTTGTATTCGCTTCAAAAAATTTGATGATATTCCCTATAAACTCATTGGCGATTTAATGAAAAAGATGAGTGTGAAAATGTGGATTAGTCTTTATGAATCAGCGCTTAAAAAATAATTCAGCTCAAGTCACTTACCTGTTTGCAGCTAACTTACCTAATAACTTCAAAGCTCCTTCTACCTTTTCGTTCCATACCAATCCACAATTTAATTTTAAACAATTGTTGTATTGATTTTGTAAGGTAAACATTCGTCCGGGTGCTATACTTATTTGGTGTGCCATAGCGGTATTGTAAAGTTCAACGGTATCGGCGCTTTTGTTTAGCTCTACCCATAAATGCAAACCACCTTGCGGTATAGTAACTTTTGTATCATCAGGAAAATACTGACTAATGCAACGTAAAAACTGCAATGAATTTCGGTGTAAAGTTTGCCTTAGTTTTCGCAAATGATTTTCATATCGGTCATTTTCTAAAAAACTTCCCACTGCTTCGTGTGTTATTGAACTGGTATAAAGCGAATGGTAATATTTAGTTCGTGAAACTTTTTCTTTAAACTTACCGGGTACCATCCAGCCTACCCGATAGCCCGGTGCTAGTGTTTTTGAGAAAGAACTACACAAAAGTACCAAACCACCTTCGTCATAGGTTTTGCAGCAGCTGGGGCGATGTTTTCCAAAATACAAATCCCCAAATAAATCATCTTCAATTAAGGGAACATTGTGTTTTTCCATTAATTTAACAACAGCCTTTTTATTCTCATCGGGCATGCAACTGCCTAATGGATTGCTGAAATTGCTAACCAGTAAACACAATTTTACTTTTTTTGTTTCCAATGCTTTTTTCAAAGCATCTACTTCAATACCTGTTATTGGATTGGTAGGTAACTCTAACACTTTTAATCCAAGACTTTTTGCCAAATGTAAAATTCCAAAGTACACGGGACTCTCAACGGCAATAGTATCGCCACGTTGAGCCAAGGTAAGCATGCAAAAGGAAATTGCATCAATACTCCCAGATGTGGTAATTATATCGTCGGCATTTAATTTTCCTCCCCACATCAAAGAGCGAATCGCAATTTGTTTTTTCAAATTTTGATTGCCGTATTTGTCATAACTCAATCCTCCGCCTTGTAAGGTACGTGTTGCATTCACAATGGCTTTGTTCATTTTTGCTACCGGTAATAATTCAATAGCAGGCACACCAGTTGACAACTCAATTTTTGCTTTACTGATGTTTTGTGAAACAGTAAAAATAATTTCTTCAGTACCATCTTCAATTTTAGCAACGATGGGCTTACTAGTTTGAGGAACATTTTTAAAATGCTTATGGGCATAAGAAACATAATAACCCGACTGTGGGCGCGATTCAATTAATCCGCGGCATTCCAATTCAAAATACGATTGTTGCGCAGTGCTTATACTTACTCCTTTTTCAAGAGCCACTGTTCTTAAGGAGGGCAATTTATCACCTATTTTAAGAACATCACTTTTGATTTGATGTTCCACATTATTCGCAATCTGTAAATAGAGTAATTCGTTTTTATTCATTCGGTAAAAATAACTGTACTGGTCATAATATACAAATTTGTATCTGTGCTATTATTCTTGAATGCTTGACTTTTGTGGCTGAGAGTAGAGTATTCTAATATTAAAAATTAATCCCATGGAATTTAATAAAGTAGTAAGAGGAGCGAAACGCGAAATGAACAATGAAGAAAGTGTGTATGCAATTTTGGATGCAGGATTTATGTGTCATGTTGCATTTCAGCATCAAGGGCAAGCAATGATGATTCCTACAGCTTATGGTAGGGTAGGCGACACTTTGTATATACATGGTTCAACTAAGAATTTTATGCTCAATCAAATTATAGATGGACAAACCTTTTGCATTAGTGTTACGCATTTAGACGGAATTGTATTGGCTAAAAGTCTGTTTCATACATCGGTTAATTATCGCTCAACTGTATTGTTTGGTAAAGCTGTGTTGGTGGAAGATGAAAAGGAAAGAATGGATGGATTGAAAAGTATTACAGAAAATATTGTGAAAGGAAGATGGGGCGAAGTGGAGGTTGGTGATGAAAACCAATTGAAAGCTACGATGATAATTAAATTCACTATTGATAAGGCATCCGCGAAAATTAGAAACGAAGGTCCCATCGGAGATGATTCAATACTTAATGAGGTGTGGAGTGGGCATATTCCGCTTGTTATGAAAGCCGAGGAGCCTCTGCAAGATAAGAAGTTTGGAGTAGTATTGGAAATGAGCGAATCGGTGAAAAATTATTATGAAAAGCATAAGTAGACAATCTAAAATAAAGGCATGAAAACCTTAGGTCTTATTGGAGGAATCAGCTATCATTCAACTGCAGCTTATTATAAGTTAGTGAATGAACAAGTTAATGAATTAGCTGGAGCTAACCATGCCGCAAAACTAGTGTTGTATTCAGTGAACTATAACGATTTTAAGCAATTGCAAAGCATTAACGATTGGAAAGCAATTGCAAACATGCTTAGCGATATAGCCATTAAACTTGAAAATGTTGGTGCCGATTGCATTGTACTTTGTTGTAATACCGCACACAAAATTGCTGCTGATATTAAGCGTAAGATAAACATACCTTTCTTGCATATAGCAGATGAAACCGCCAAGGAAATTGACAAGCACAATTTGAAAAAAGTAGCATTGCTTGGTACAAAGTTTATCATGGAAGATCCTTTTTTTAGTACTAGTATAGGCAATTACGGAATTGATACCATACTGCCCGGTAAAGATGAACAAGAAGTAATACATGATACAATATTGAATGAACTGGCTAAAGGTTTTTTATCAGATGAATCAAGAAATAAAATTCGAAGTATTATTCAAAATTTAAAAGAAAGGGGAGCAGAAGCAGTAATCTTGGGATGCACAGAATTGGGATTGTTTCTGCAAGAAGCTGAGTGCGAAGTAAAATTTTTCGATACAATGAGTATTCATGCTAAAGCAGCAGTTGATTTTGCACTTAGTACTTCTAAATAGAGTGGCTTTAACAAGTTGTAAGTTTCCGATATAGATGAACTAACGTACTGTTTTTACTTACCCGTTTTAGTTAATGGAATAGTCAAGCAATAGGTTAGATTCAAAAGCAATGCGAGAAACGAAATGAACCTATTTTATCAAAAAAAATTAAAAGTTTTCTAAAAATCAATAAGGTAATAAGGATGCAGTCAATGTACACATATCGTGAAGGAAATTTAAATGACTTAGCGCAAATAAAGGAGTTAACTTTGCTTGCTTATCTGAAATATAAAAATGAAATTTCTAAGGAGAGTA
>Ga0268298_10001174_pt1 | contig 31436 bp, 29 predicted proteins | sample WWTPWeurt_MetaG_FD_194462 | JGI IMG/M metagenome (GOLD analysis project Ga0268298, IMG submission 194462) | Activated sludge microbial communities from WWTP in Nijmegen, Gelderland, Netherland - WWTP Weurt | ecosystem: Engineered > WWTP > Aerobic digester > Activated sludge | place... | reverse complement strand
ATGGGTGATCCGCCCCCCGGTGTCGCGCCAAATTTCCGGGCCGGTACCTTCGTAGTGCGCCAGCGGGTTGTCCCCGTTTGCGAACTGGTCGAGGATGATGCCCTTGCCTTCGTCGCGCATCTTTTCGGCCACGTCCCGCGCGAGTTCCATGCCACCATCCCGCGGGGTGAGGACCAGTTCGGCGCCGAAGGCGCGCATGGTCTGGCGTCGTTCCAGACTCTGGTTTTCCGGCATGACCAGGATCATGCGGTAGCCCTTCATGGCGGCGGCCATGGCCAAGGCGATGCCGGTATTGCCCGAAGTAGCCTCGATGAGGGTAGTGCCCGGCCTGATGTCGCCCCGGGCTTCAGCGTGGCGGATCATGGACAGGGCAGGCCTGTCCTTGACCGACCCGGCCGGGTTGTTGCCCTCCAGCTTGGCGAGGACCACGGTGCCGCGGCGCTCGATTTCGGGATCGGGGATGCGGGCCAGACGGACGAGGGGCGTATTGCCGACGTAGTCTTCCAGGGTCTTATACATGGGCCTGCAACCATTCGACGTACTGACTCACCCCTTCTTCGACCGTGGCCATGGGCGCGCTGTAGCCGGCTTCACGCAGGCGGGCTAGATCGGCCTGGGTGAAGGCCTGGTACTTGCCTTTCAAGGCCTCGGGAAAGGGAACGTACTCCAGCAGGCCGCGCTGGCGGATCTCTTCGAGGGTCAGCGGGGCTTCGCCGCCCAGGCGACGACAGCCGTTGACGGTGGCCACCGCCACGTCATTGAAGCTCTGCGCGCGGCCCGAACCGACGTTGAAGATGCCCGATTTTTCAGGATGATCGAGGAAGAAGAGATTGACCTTGGCCACGTCGCCGACGAAGACGAAGTCGCGCTGCTGCTCGCCATTGCCGTAGCCGTGGGAGGCCTCGAAGAGCTTCACTCTGCCTTCGGCGCGCAACTGGTTGAAGTGATGGAAGGCCACCGAGGCCATGCGGCCCTTGTGGGTTTCCCGCGGGCCGTAGACATTGAAATAGCGGAAACCGACCACCTGGGACGACGCCCCGCCGGCCAGGCGCTGGCGCACCACCTGATCGAAGAGGAATTTGGAATAGCCGTAGACGTTGAGCGGCCCCTCGGCCTCCCGCTCCTCCCGGAAGACGCTGCCGCCGCCGTAGGTGGCCGCGCTGGAGGCGTAGAGGAACTGCACGTCCTGATCCAGGCACCAGTCGAGGAGGATGGTCGAATAGCGGTAGTTGTTCTCCATCATGTAGCGGCCATCGCTTTCCATGGTGTCGGAACAGGCGCCCTGGTGGAGGATGGCGTCGATCTCGCCGTCGAAATGGCCGGCCTGGATGCGTTCGATGAAATCGTGTTTGTCCAGGTAGTCGGCGATTTCGCAATCGACGAGATTCTTGAATTTGTCGGCCCGGGTGAGGTTATCCACCGCGATGACGCGGGTCACACCCCGCTCGTTGAGGGCCCGCACGACGTTGGCGCCGATGAATCCGGCCGCGCCGGTGACTACGGTATACATGCTGCTTCTCCTTGGCCGGCCCCAGGGCCGGCGATTGCCTTTTTCCCGCCCCTGTCAGAGGGCCGCTTCGAGTTCCTGGCGGGTGACCACCGCGGTGCCCAGTTTGCCCACGACGATGCCGGCCGCCAGGTTGGCGACGCGAATCGCCTCGTCCCAGGTGGCGCCGGAGGCAATGAGGATGGCCAGGGTGGCGATCACCGTGTCTCCCGCGCCCGAAACGTCGAAAACCTCCCGCGCGCGGGCCGCCTCGTGGATGACCTCGTCGTCGCGGAAGAGGGTCATCCCCTCTTCGCTGCGGGTCACCAGCAGGGCATCCAGTCCCAGGCGGCGGCGCAGTGTCTGGGCTTTGGCGGCCAGTTCGTCCTCGCTGGACCAGCGCCCGACCACCTGGCGCAATTCCCCTCGATTGGGGGTGATGAGGGTGGCTCCGGCGTACTTGCTGTAGTCGTCGCCCTTGGGGTCGACCAACACGGGCTTGTCCGCCGCCCGCGCCAGCCGGATCATGTCGCCGATGTGGGCCAGACCTCCCTTGCCGTAATCCGAGAGCACGACCACGTCGCAATCTTCGACACGGCGCTCGAAATCCTCCAGCTTTTCCCGCAAAACTTCGTGGGAAGGCGTGGTCTCGAAGTCGATGCGCAGCAATTGCTGCTGCCGGCCGATGACGCGCAGCTTGACCGTGGTGTCGATGTGGCGGTCCACCTGCAGGGCCGCGTCTATCCCCGCTTCCGCCAGCATGCGGGAAAGGCTGCGACCGGCCTCGTCGTCCCCGACCACGGAGAGCAACGTGGTGGAACCGCCCAGTACCGCCGCGTTGCGCGCCACGTTGGCGGCGCCGCCGAGGCGCTCTTCCAGGCGCTCGACCTTGACCACCGGGACGGGGGCTTCCGGCGAAATGCGGCTCACCTCGCCGAACCAGTAGCGGTCTAGCATCACATCGCCCACCACCAGGAGGCGACAACCGGTCAGGGCGTCGAGATTGCGTGTCACCGGCGGTCTCCGGCGCTGCGCAGCAGACCGCCGCCTCCGCCATTTCCGGCGGGGCCGGGGCGCGCCGCGCATCTCAGGGCAATTCCTTGGGGCATCATCATTTTCCTATAGCGTAAGGTCGAATTCCTCGCTGCGTCGGGGCGGATAGGTTTCCCAACCGCCGCAGGCGGGGCAGCGCCAATAGAACTGGCGCGCCTTGAAGCCGCAGGAATTGCACTGGTAACGGGAGAGGCGCTTGGTGTAGCTCTGCACGATGGTCTTGGCCATTTCGAGATCGGCCCGGGTTTCCGGCGCCACCAGGGGCAGGCGGGCACTCATCAGCTTTTCCAGGCCCAGGAGGGTCGGGTTGCGCTGCAATTCGTCGCGCACGAGCCTATAGGCGGCCTCGGACCCACCGGATTCGAGGACCAGTTGATAGACGACGTCGAGCAGGTCGAGGGAAGGATAGCGCTCGAGGTAGCCCCGCAGCAGCGCGATCCCGGCGTCGCGTTGATCCAGGGCACGATAGGTTTCCAGCAGGCGCTGGGCCACCAGGGACAGGTAGGCGGGATCCTGCTGCTCGATGCGCTGCCAGGCCTCGATGGCGGCATCGGGGCGCCCTTCCTGGAGGAGCAGATCGCCCTGCAGAAGACTGGCGCGCACGCACTTGCGATTGTGCTGCACGGCGGTTTCCAGAAAGGCCCGCGCGCCATCCGCGCGGGAGCGCATGATCTCGCCTGACGCCAGCTCACAGTAATACTCGGCAATGTCCTTCTGGGAGGCGACGCCAGGCAGTTCCCGCGCGGTGTCGATGGCCTTCTGCCACTCTTTCTCGACCTGATAGATTTCCAGCAGATTGCGCTTGGCTTCCTCGTCCCGGGGAGTGCCCAGAAGGCGGTTGAAGATCTCCTCCGCCCGATCGAGCAGACCGGCCTTGAGGTAATCCTGCCCCAGTTCCAAGAGGGCCTGCAGGCGGAAGGCTTCGTCCAGGTCGGCCCGTTCGATCAGGTTCTCGTGCATGCGGATGGCCCGCTCGGTCTCGCCGCGACGCCGGAACAGATTGCCCAGGGCAAAGTGCAGTTCCACGGTCTGGGGATCGACCTTGGCCACTTCCAGGAAGGAATCGATGGCCTTGTCGGGCTGCTCGTTGAGCAGGAAGTTGAGGCCTTGGAAATAGGAGCGCGGCAATGCCCGGGATTCGTGCACCACCTGACGGATGTCGATGCGGGCGGCGGCCCAGCCCAGCCCAAAGAAGAGCGGGATGAGCAGAAGCTGCCAGTAATCGAAAAAATCGCTCATTGCGGGGCCGGATCCAGCGGGGTGGCTTTGGCCGTCGCGCCTTTCAGACGACGGATTTCCCGCCGCTGGCGGTAGAGAACCCCCACCAGGGACAAGGCCCCCAACAGCCCTCCGGCAGCGAAGAAACTGAGCAGGACGACGACCAGCGGGGCCTGCCATACCTGGCCGAGAACGAAATGCACCACCACCGGTTCCGTATTGGTGACGGCGAAGGCGAGAAGCAAAAGAAGGATGGCAGCCCGCAGGCCCCAGGCAAGCGCTTTCATGACGGCATAAAAAAGGCGGTGGCCTGAAAGCCACCGCCCCGAATCTACCACATTGCGCCAAGACGCGCTTCAGATGGCCTTGTCGACCCTTTCGCGCAATTCCTTGCCGGCCTTGAAGTGGGGTACCCACTTGGCCGGGACGCTGACCTTGTCCCCCGATTTGGGATTGCGCCCGACGCGGGGGGGGCGGTAATTGAGCGCAAAGCTGCCGAATCCACGGATTTCGATGCGATCACCACGAACCAGGGCTTCGGACATCGCGTCGAGGATCATCTTCACCGCGAAATCGGCGTCCTTGGTCACCAACTGGGGAAATCTCTCCGCCAGCCGGGCGATGAGCTCGGATTTGGTCATGCCTTGCGCCTTCATCAGCCTTGTTGGTTCAGCTTGGCCTTGAGCAGGGCTCCCAGATTGGTCGTGCCGGATGCAGCGGAAGACGTCTCGGAAGCGAGCTTCTGCATGGCTTCATGCTGCTCGGCCTGATCCTTGGCCTTGATCGACAGATTGATACCGCGGGACTTGCGGTCGACGTTGATGATCATGGCTTCGACTTCGTCGCCCACCTTGAGGTGCTGGGACAGATCCTCGATACGCTCGCGGGAGAACTCGGAAGCGCGCAGGTAGCCTTCGGTGTCGCCGTCCAGGCCAACCACGGCACCCTTGGCGTCCACCGACTTGACGGCGCCGCGCACGATGCTGTTCTTCTCGTGGGTAGCGATGAAGTTGGTGTACGGGTCGCCCTCGAGTTGCTTGATCCCCAGGGAGATGCGCTCCTTCTCGACGTCGATGCCGAGAACGACGGCCTCGACTTCGTCACCCTTCTTGAAGTTGCGGATGGCTTCCTCGCCCGTGGCGGACCAGGAGAGGTCGGACAGATGCACCAGACCGTCGATGGCGCCGGAGAGACCGATGAAGATGCCGAAGTCGGTGATGGACTTGATGGCGCCCTTCACCTTGTCGCCCTTCTTGTGGTTCTGGGCGAACTCTTCCCAGGGATTGGCCTTGCACTGCTTCATGCCCAGGGAGATGCGGCGGCGGTCTTCGTCGATTTCGAGGATCATGACTTCGACTTCGTCACCCAGTTGAACGACCTTGGACGGGTGGACGTTCTTGTTGGTCCAGTCCATTTCGGAGACGTGCACCAGGCCTTCGATGCCCTGCTCGATTTCGACGAAGGAGCCGTAGTCGGTCAGGTTGGTGACCTTGCCGAAGAGGCGGGTACCGGCCGGGTAGCGGCGGGCGATGCCCACCCAGGGATCTTCGCCCAGTTGCTTGAGGCCCAGGGAAACGCGGTTCTTCTCGGCATCGAACTTGAGAATCTTGGCGGTGACTTCGTCGCCCACGGCGAGCACTTCGCTGGGGTGACGGACGCGGCGCCAGGCCAGGTCGGTAATGTGGAGCAGGCCGTCGATTCCGCCCAGATCCACGAAGGCGCCGTAGTCGGTGATGTTCTTGACGATGCCCTTGACGACGGTGCCTTCCTTCAGGTTTTCCATCAGCTTTTCGCGATCGGCGTCGGCGGTGGCTTCCAGCACGGCACGGCGGGACAACACGACGTTGTTGCGCTTGCGGTCGAGCTTGATGACCTTGAATTCGAGGGTCTTGCCTTCGTAGGGGGTGGTGTCCTTGACCGGACGCATATCCACCAGGGAGCCAGGCAGGAAGGCGCGCACACCGTTGGACATGACGGTGAGACCGCCCTTGACCTTGCCGGTGATGGTGCCGGAGACCAGCGAGCCTTCGTTGAGGGCCTGTTCCAGGAAGTTCCAGGCAGCGATGCGCTTGGCGCGATCGCGGGAGAGGCGGGTCTCGCCATAGCCGTCTTCAAGCATCTCGATGGCGACCTGGACGAATTCGCCCGGTTGCACTTCGAGTTCGCCCTGGTCGTTGAGGAACTCCTCGACCGGGACGTAGGATTCTGATTTCAGGCCGGCGTTGACCACCACGAAATTCTGGTCGACGCGCACCACCTCGGCAGTGATGACTTCGCCTTGACGCATTTCCTGGCGAGCCAGGGATTCTTCAAAAAGTTGAGCAAAAGATTCCATTGAGGGAAAGACTCGGAGTTTGCCGCAAAGCGGCGGTTGGTTGATGAACATCGGCGGCCCACGGCCGCCGACACCCTGATCCACCGGGAGCGGTGGAAAGGGGCGGATGATAACCCGGAAAAAGGTTTGCGATCAATCGTTTATTGAGCACTCGCCGAGGGGCGCTCACGGCTGCGCCGAGGCGAACCAGGACAATACTTGCTCCACCGCCTGATCGATGGTGAGGCCGTCGGTATCGAGGAGAAAGGCGCCTTCCGCCTGGCAAAGGGGCGCGACGCTGCGCTCGCTGTCCCGGGCATCGCGCGCTTTGAGATCGGCGACGATGCGCTGGGGATCAGCGGCCACCCCCGCCGCGGCCAGTTGCTTCACCCGCCGCTCGGCGCGGACTTCCGCACTGGCGGTGAGGAAGACCTTGAGCGCGGCCCGAGGGAAAACCACCGAGGCCATGTCCCTTCCATCCGCGACCAAGCCGGGCGCCCCGGCGTAGGCCCGCTGGCGAAAGAGCAGGGCCTCGCGCACCGCCGGCCAGGCCGCCACCCGGGAGGCGCCGCCGGAGATGTCTTCGCTGCGGATGGCAGCGCTGACTTCGTCGCCGGCGAGGAAGATTCCACCGTCGGCGAAGCGCGCGTCCAGGCCTGCCGCCAGCGCGGCGACCCCCGCTTCGTCGTCCCAGGACACCCCGCACCGCTTGGCGGCCAGGGCGGTCAGGCGATAGAGGGCGCCGGAATCGAGGTAGGCGAAACCCAGGGCAGCGGCCACCCGCCCGGCGACCGTGCCCTTACCCGAAGCCGAGGGGCCGTCGATGGCGATGACGGGTACCGCCCGCGTGACCGCCTCGAAGCGGGCAAAGTAGTCCGGAAAGGTCTTGGCCACACACTTGGGATCGTTGATGCGCAGCGGCGTCCCGAAAGCGGCCAGGGAGAAGCACATGGCGACACGATGGTCATCGTAGGTATCGATGGCCGCCGCGTGCAGGGGGGCCGGCGTGACGGCGATCCAGTCCTCGCCCTCCTCGACCGTGGCGCCCAGCTTGCGCAATTCCGTGGCCATGGCGACGATGCGGTCGGTTTCTTTCACCCGCCAGCTGGCAATGTTGCGCAGCGTGGTCTTGCCCCGGGCAAAGAGCGCCGTGGTGGCCAGAGTCATGGCAGCGTCAGGGATGTGATTGCAGTCGAGGTCGATGCCGACCAGGCCCGCGGCCGGCGCCCGCGACTCCATCCAGTTGGGCCCGGTTTCGATCAGCGCCCCCATCTGCGCCAGGGCTTCGGCAAAGCGCACGTCGCCCTGGATCGAATCGCGCCCCACCCCTTCCACCCTCAAAGGCCCGCCCCCGATGGCGCCCAGGGCCAGGAAATAGGAGGCTGAGGATGCATCGCCTTCGACATAGATCGTCCCCGGGGAAACGTAGCGGCTTCCGGCAGGTACCGTGAAGCGCTGCCAGCCCTGCCGCTGCACTTCCACGCCAAAACGGCGCATGGTGGCGAGGGTGATTTCGATGTAGGGCTTGGAGATCAACTCCCCCACCACCTCGACCACGGTTTCCACACCGGTGAGCGGCAGGGCCATGAGCAGGCCGGTGAGAAACTGGCTGGAGACGTCACCGCGCACCCGGACCACACCGCCCGGGCGAATGCTGGCCGGAGCGAGCCGCAGGGGCGGGAATCCTTCGTTCTCGAGGTAGTCCACCCGGGCGCCCAATTGGCGCAGGCCATCGACCAGGTCGCCGATGGGCCGCTCGTGCATGCGGGCGACGCCGCGCAGGGTATAGTCGCCGCCGGCCAGGGCGAGCGCCGCCGTCAAGGGCCGGAAGGCGGTGCCCGCGTTGCCCAGGAACAGATCGGCCTGCTTGACCGCGAAGCGCCCGCCGCAACCCGCCACCTGCCAGTGCCCCCCCTCCAGGGCCGTGACGCCCACACCCAAGGTGCGGAGGGCGTCGAGCATGCGTGCAGTGTCGTCGGACGCCAGGAGATCCCGCACCTCGGTTTCCCCTTCCGCCAGAGAGGCGAGGAGCAGAACCCGGTTGGAGATGCTCTTGGAGCCGGGGAGACGGACGGTGCCGGCAGCAGCCGTGCGGCAGGAAAGGTCGAGGTGTTCAGCAGTCACGGGCTACTCCGGAATTCAGGGGCGACCGCTCAGGCCGCGGCATATTCAGGGACAAAACGCTTGAGATCGCGGCGCACTTCCGCCGGAACACGAACCCCGGCCTGAAGCCAGGCGAGAATTTCGGCGTACTCGGCCTCTCCGAGAGCATCGGCAAGGCGGGCGATGCGCAGCTTGGGGTGAGGCGTGGCGAGCGTGGTCTCGTCGTTGGCCAGCAGTTCTTCGTAGAGTTTTTCGCCCGGACGCAGGCCGGTGAAGTGGATGGGAATGTCCTCTTCCGAAAAACCCGACAAGCGAATCATGTCCCGGACCAGATCGACGATTCGCACAGGCTCGCCCATGTCCAGAACGAAGATTTCCCCCCCCTGCCCCATCAATCCCGCCTGCAGCACCAGTTGGGCAGCCTCGGGAATGGTCATGAAGTAGCGCACGATGTCCGGGTGAGTGACCGTCACCGGTCCGCCCCGGGCGATCTGGTCACGGAACTTGGGGATCACGCTGCCGTTGCTGCCAAGCACATTGCCAAAGCGGACGGTGACGAACTTCGTCCCGCCTTCGGCCTGGACGGCACGGCATAGACGTTCGGCCAGGCGCTTGCTGGCCCCCATGACGTTGGTCGGGTTGACCGCCTTGTCGGTGGAGATCAGCACAAACCTTCCCACACCCGCCTCTCGCGCGGCCCTGGCCATGGTCAAGGTGCCCAGGGCGTTGGTCCGCACGGCCTGCCAGGCGTTGTCCTGCTCCATGAGGGGCACGTGTTTGTAGGCGGCAGCGTGAAAGATGACGGCAGGCTGCTCCGCCGCAAGGATTTCCGCGACCCGTTCCGCATCCCGGACATCGGCCGCCCAGCAGCGCCGGTCCAGCCCGGGGAATGCGAGGCCCAGTTCCTCGTCGATGCTGTAGAGGGCAAACTCGGACGATTCCAGGAGAACGAGACAGCGAGGCGCAAAGCGGGCGATCTGGCGGCAAAGTTCCGACCCGATGGAGCCTCCCGCACCCGTCACCAGGACGACCTGCCCGCGCAAGAGGTCACTCAGGCCGGCATCATCGAGAGAGACCGCCTCCCGGCCCAGCAGATCTTCGAGTTCGACGCGGCGAATGCTGGAAACCGAGACTCGCCCGGCGAGGAGATCGTCGTAGGACGGCATGGTCATGACGGTCAGCCCGGCTGCAGCAGCGACCTCCGCGGCCTGACGCCGCTCCGCTGCCCGGGCACCGGGCATGGCCATGATGACGTGCTTGACGGAATAGCGCGCAGCAACCTCGGCCAGGGTCGCGAGGGGGGCGAAGACTGGCAGCCCGTGGAGGCGCCTTCCCTGATTTCCCGGCTTGGTACTCACCAGGGCAACGGCGTACCAGGTTCCGCTGCGATTCAATTCGCGCAGGAGCGAATCGGCCGCCTCTCCGGTCCCGAGCACGATGACCGGCTGCCCGCGCATGCGCGCCGGACCATAAAGCCGGTGTTCCTTCCAACTGCGATAGGCGAAGCGGCTGCCCCCCATGAACATGATGAGAAGCACCGGGTACATCACCAGGACCGAACGCGGAATGACTCCAGGACGGAAGAACACCACGACCAGCACGACGAGGACAATTCCGGAGAGCACGGCACCCAGAATGTGGCGCATGTCGGACAGGCTCGCGAAGCGCCAGACGCCGCGGTAAAGCCCGAAAGCGTAGAACAACGCGGCGAACAGCGGGACGACCCAAAGCGAAGAGCGCTGGGCGGTCAGCACGAATTCCGGCGGAATCTCAAAATTGAAGCGCAACCAGAACGCCAGCATCCAGGCGACGGCGACGGCCACCAGGTCATGCAGAAAAGCGGCTAGCGTTCTCGGATTGCTCATGCTCGTGACGCCGCTCGCTCTTTGGCCATTTGAAAGCCGGGCATTTTATCCCGGATCGGGGCGTCCAGAGTTCCGGACACGATCACCGCCCCCACGGCCGGCGACCGTGAGGAAGAGGTACCGGAAATAATTTTTCAGACCGAGGTCGTCGAGCATCCTGCGGTCCGTCTCTGCGAGAAGCCTGGGCGTGGACATGTCGATTCCGCTGACTTGGGCAAGCCCGGTGATACCGGGCCGCGCCTCATAGACCCCGCGCTGGGCCCTCTCTTCGATCAGTTCCTGCTGGCTGAAGAGACAGGGGCGCGGCCCCACGAGGCTCATGTCGCCAGTGAGCACGTTCCACAACTGCGGCAATTCGTCGAGCTTGGTACGCCGCAGGAATCCCCCAAGCCTCGTGATGGCCGCTGCATCGGCAAGATGGGAGGCAACATGCGGCGCATCCGGCCGCATGGTGCGAAACTTGAGCAGCACGAAGGGGCGCTGGTGGCGTCCGACCCGTGTCTGGCGGAAGATCGGCAATCCGGTGTCCAGATACCCGAACGCAAGGATCGCGACCAGCAAAGGGAGCGACACCACGAGCCCGCAAACGGCGAGGATGAGATCAAGAATCCGCGTCACGACTCATCATTTTCTTCAACTGCTCGTCAAGGGTCGTCGGCGGACACCAGCCGAGGAGGCGTTCCGCTTTGGATCCATCGACGACGAGACTACCCAGGAGGCGATCCGCAACCGATGCTTTGCCCAAAACCCGTGCCCCCAGATTCAACCAGGTTTCCGGAATGGAAATCAGGCAAGCACGACCCCCGGCTGCCGCCGCGATCCTGCACAGCAATTCTGGCGTAGATACTGCGTGGCAGTCAGCAACGTGGAAGACTTGATTCGACGCCCCGGGTGAGCGATCTCTGTCGGCACAGAGCGCCACGAAATCGATCAGATTGTCGAGCGCAAGCAGGGAGCGCAGGTTGCGAACTCCGCCCAGGGGAAGCGGCACGCCACTCTGTGCCAGTTTCACCAAGGACGGAAAGTTTCCTCTGACCCCAGGTCCATACACGAGCGGAGGCCTGATCACCACGATCTCCATGCCCGTCTCGCGCCCAAGCGCCCACAGCGCCCCTTCCGCCTCGAATTTTGATAGCGCGTAGGAGTCTTGTGGGTGCGGCCGATCATCTGGCGCGAAGGCACATCCGGGGCGTGTCGTCTCACCACAAACCTTGATTGAACTGAGGAAAATAAACCGCTTCACCCCTGCCTCAGCCGCCTTCCGAGCCAGGCCGGTCGTTCCTTCGACATTGACCGAACGGAATTCCTGCAAGGGATCGCGTGCGCAATCGCGCATTTGATGGACCCGAGCGGCAAGATGAATCACCACGTCAGCGCCTCCAGCCAACGCCAGGGTCCAATCGGTGGTCGGGCCAATATCGCCCACGTCAAGATCTGAGGCCGGACCAACTCCGCGACCAGATCGGATCAGGCTGTGGCCGGATGCAATCAGATGTTTGCACAACGCCGCGCCGACAAACCCGGATGCGCCGGTGACGAGCATCCTCATGCGCGGACCCCGGTACTGGGCAAGCGCCCGAAGTGCTTGAAAAAGTAACGGGCCATGCTCGACAAATGCCAGACCATATAGCGAATTCGCTTCCGGCTGTCCCTGCGGGCTGAATGGATTACCGTCACCCCTGGATGGACAAGCACCCTGAGTCCCGCTTTCCACAAACGGACGCAAAGATCGACATCCTCGTAGTAGAGGAAATACCCTGCATCGAAACCGCCAAGGCGACGAAACGTTTCCGACCGGAACACCAGGAACATTCCTGCCGCCCAGTCGACCGCAATCGGAAGATCCCCTGCCGCAGCCACCAGGCTTTCATCATGCCCAAACGCCTTGCCGAGCAAACCGCTCAGGGTCGGAAACCGGCGCGTACTGTCTTCTCGCCCGCCATCTGGATTGACAACGGCGGGGACCGCCACACCTGTCCCCTGATCATCCAGGACACGAAGGAGAGTCGAAAATGGGTTCGCGAGCAGGCGAACATCCGGGTTAACAACTGCAAAGCAAGGCGTTCTACACAAGGCAAACGCCTGATTGTGATTTGCTCCAAAACCGAGGGGCGCTGAATTGCGGACGACTCGCATACGGGAACGCAGCGAATCCGGGCACGCAATGTCGGGCTCCGGAACGTTCAGCGTGACGATGACCTCCGCAACTTGCGCACATTCCGCGAGATCGGCAAGCAGGTTCGCCACGAGCGATCCCTGTCCGTGACTGACCACTGAGACTGTGACCTGCCGAGTCTCGCCCTCAGACACGCTCGAAGACCCCGTAGAGGCAATATTGGCGCATACGGCGGTCAAGCCAATCGGACCGCAAAGGGGTATAAAACAGCCGACACTTCCTGAAGCCAAGCGCCTCAATGGCGCTTTGCAGAGACTCGGCGGAGTACGCAAGCTTGTGATCCGGATCGCTGGCAAATCCTCGCTTGCCTGGGACCCCTATCAGGAAACGCCCGCCGGGTTGCAACACCCGACGTATATCCACTAGGAGCGCACGTGGGCTCTCCAGATGCTCCAGGACGTTATCGAGAACCACACCTCTAAAGGCCGCGTCAGCGAAGGGGAGTTCGTCCGGAATCATGATCCGGGCATCGAGCCCAAGCCCGCGGCACCACGCTACGGTCGCCGGATTGACGTCTACCCCCACAGTATCGGGACGAAAGCGAAGAAAATCGCCTATGCCACACCCGACATCGAGAACCCGACCGTCTAGATGCCGGCACAACAACGGATAGAGCCAGTAGCGCCGGTATAACCAGCCAATTCGGCTGCGGCCCTTGAGATACTCACAGTAGTCCACGGGCTCGGTCAAGGCGCTTTCTCCAGGATTTCGCGATAGTGCTGCGCTGCATGTTCCTGACGGAATGCAGGCGGGAGCAACGAACATGACGAATCCCGCTTCCTCGAGGCAATTGCCACTTGGGTCAGGGCGTGACCCAGATCGGCATCAGAACAAAACAGGGCACCCGCTTCCGGATTTGCGACCAATTCACCATTTCCGTCCACGTCGCGAAGAACGCATGGCACACCAAGATAAAGAGCCTCCAGGGCGGCCCTGGAAAGGCCCTCAGAGCGCGATGGAAGGACGAAGGCGTCCGCGCCCGCGACCAGTGGATAGGGATTGGCCACCTGCCCGTGAAGATGAACGTGCCTCTGCCAGCCCCGTTTCTCAACCAAGGAATGGACAGAAGCTCTCAACGGACCATCGCCGACCAAATCGAGGTGCCCCCCCGACTCAATCAGCCCCCCCAGAGCCTCAACAAGCAACTCGGGCTGCTTGCGCCGGGACAGAGACCCCACGAAAACCGCGCGGAGAGGCCCCTCGCGCGGGACTGAGCGCTGCCGAAAAGGGTCGAGTGAGGCTTCGTCGACAAAATTTCCAATGACGTCGGCCCGCACTCCGGCAACCCTACGAATTTGCCGAGCCATTGCACTGGTCATCGCAACAACATGATCGAACGAGCGCAGCAGCCAAAGATGGGTCGCGGCCAAGCCGAGTCCGGGCGCACCATAGTCGTGACGGTAATTCTGCGGCAAGTTTCCCCTGACACTTGCACAGATAACAGCGTCAGTCCGACAAAAGCGATTCAGGGTATCTGCCGAAAAACACATCGATATCGATGCGACCCGTGATCGCCCTCCTGCGGCTGCAAGCATCGCGCGATATGCCGCAAGCCGACCCCTCCAGCCGCCAGCCACCTCGGCAAGAGTTACGCGTTCAACCCGATCATCAAGCGCAGCATCAACCCCGGGTCCAGGCTTCAGAAAAACCAGTACGACTCGCCTTGATGGCGCGAGCGCATTCGCCAGAGCACAGGCGCCCTTCACGGGTCCCGTAGGGTGAGGCGAGGGAACGAGGATAAAGAAGCTTCGCATCAAAGACCCCGAGCTGCCTCGAGGATACGTTCGGCACGCCGAGTCCAGGTATGGTGTGCACGATATTGCGCATGGGCGCGTTCCCCGAGGGCGACCGAAAGCCCAGGGCTTCGGGCAACCCGATCCAGGGCGTCGAGCCACGATTGCGGGTCCGCGGGTGGCGCAAGGAGGCAATTGTCGCCGTCGACGAGAATCTCCCGCAGGACCGGAAGATCAGAAGAGAGAATTGGCACACCGGCCCCCAGATATTCGAACATCTTCATTGGCGACATCCAACGCGCCGTGTCGTGGCCCTTCACCCCGATAGAAACGCTTTCCTGATAGGGCATCAGAAGGACATCCATCTGCGCCATGAGCTCCCGCGCGCGGGGGTGCGGAACGTGACCCATAAAAATCAGGTTGCCCAGACGATTACCTAGTCTTCGTTCGTCCAGGTCACGCTCGGTGCCTCCATAGACCAGAAAGAGGCAGTCCGGACGGGCGCGGGAAAGTTGCTCGACAATCTCGATACCGCGGCCGGGATAGAGATGGCCAAAATACCCGCACACCATTCTCCAGGATCCCAACGCCTGGCGAACCTGCTCGCAGAGCGCCGCGCGGCGTTCCCGCGGCGAAATGGGGGTAATACCTTCGGGTGCCGCGTCATGTAGGACCAAGTGGCGACGAGGCTCTACGCCATGGTGGGCATGAAGGTATTCGACGAGGTGGTCCGAAATCGCAATGGTCGTCACCCAAGGACACCGCATCACGGCGCGCTGCATCCACTTGCGCACGCCGCTCTCAAGTTGGTGAGTTTCGAACAGCAGAGGAATGCGATCCAGCACGGCAAGCACAAATGCGGCGTAGAGGTTCCGCGACAGAATGCCCACCTCCCGCCCCTGCTGCCGAACTGCGGCAATCGCGTGGCGTGCGATTCGAAGATTGTCCCCTCGGGTCGAGGTGCTATAGACGGTGTCGAGCCGCAATGCTTTCTGCTCGACACCGTAGGACTCCTTCAGTCCGTCTGCGAGGGCAGCGGCATCCGGGATTGCCCGTTTGGCATAAAGCGAGACCTCGACTCCTGCCCGGCACAACCCGTCGCACTGCCACACCACATGTACAGAATTTGCCGCGCGGGAAGGAAGGATCGAAGGAGAAATATAATGAAAGCGCATCAAGGCAACCTACGTCGGAATCCGTTCCGCAAACCTGGGTGGTAACCGATTCCCGGATAATCGATAAATCCCCACTCATCGATGTGATCTGGATTCAGGGCGATATCGATGCGAGCCAAGGCAAGGATGCGAAACCAACTATCCCAGAGGTCTGACTCTCCCCAGCCTCGGGAATAGACGCTCCAGTGAGTGTGAATGGAATTGTGCTTGTTGCGCTGCAAGGTGATTCCATAACGGAGTCGCTCAGCCAGCAGGGGCATACATCGGCCTGCCGAGATGGCATGGGCGGCAAACCGGCACAAATTCCGGATACTCCGCGGGCGGACATAGACAGATTCGCAAAAACCACCGTCATCGCGCTGGTTGCTTGCGATGCTGGAGGCAGTTTTCACCAGGGTAGAGCGCGTGGCGATATCCTGTAATCTCCCCTCCGGAGTCAGCATGAACACCGCATCGTAGTCATAACACCCGCCGCCCCCGGGATACGGCGCGAAGTGGCCCTCGCGATCAGCCAGTCGCCTCACTGCGACCAAAGCTTCCTCCCGCCGTGGATTTTCCACTCCCAGGTATTCGAGCAGTTCATGTTGGTGGTAACCGTTCTGGAATTGGAGGTGGGTCATCGCCGTGGTTTCTCCCCAAAAGCCGAAACGGTTCATGTGGGCAAGGTGCAGCCTGACCCATTCCTCGATGGCCGCATGGGTATCGATCCCAAGATAATCCCGGGCATGAATCAGAAATATTCCGACAAACATTGCCTGGTTCCCCGATCCAGCGCGTCCTTCCAAACAACCATGGGACCCAAGTTCTAGGCCCACAGGACGCGCCAGTTGTTCCTTGACGAGGTCAGCGAGAGGATCCTGGCGCAGTTCGTCCAGGAGAGCCAGGGCACTCAGAGAGAAGGTCAGCAACTGGCGAAATGGCTTGTCGCCAGTCCTGTCGCCGCATCGTTGCCGTTCAGCCCGCACAGCAACCCGGATGGTCATCGCAAGTTCTTCGGAAGGCAGCGGAAACGGCAACTTCAGGGTATGGCAAAGAAAAACGTAGAAACAACGGGCGTAGGGACTTGGATCGGCGCGTGGGGTTAGACGGAAGTCCTGCGATCCGACTTCGGCACGCGAGAGGAAGCGAGACAGGTCGGACCGAATTTTCCCCAGACTGGCAAGCGCATTGGTGCCGCCTTGTCGTTGAGTTTCTGCTGTCAGAGGCGCTCGAGTATCCATGTGAGGAATGAATTTCGTTTATTGGCTCAGGCGAGCCGGTCTCAGGCCAGGCGGCCGATACCAGCCATGCAACGTCGTGCCGTGGATCACCCTGACCTACACACGTTCTCGCTTGCTAGGCAACGGACCAAGACAGGCCGGGCCGTCTACGCCGTCCGTGCCATCCTCGGATCCTGGACGCATGCGCGACTTGAGCCAATCGTGGCGACGCCGTTCCAGCGGCGCTTCAACGAGCCATGCTGTCAGCCCTGACACCGCGAGTGCGAGAATGCTCACGCACACGAAAGCCGCCAGATTATAGGAGTAGCGGCCCGCGCCCGGGGAGGCCCAGTGCAAAGAATCCGGAACGATCAGCACAAAGAGGTACGCACACAGCCAGTGTAGCAAATAGAGCGGGTATGACATGTGCCCAGCAAACTCGTCCAAAGAACGCAATCCGCCCCCTGCCCGTACATGCATCAGCGTACCCAATATAAGCATCAGACAGGGCAAGGACATGAGGTACGCAAGAGTCACACTCTTGGGATGAACTAGGAAAGCGCAAACAACAATGCCCAGTACACCTGCGACAATTAACGAGTGTCGTCCCCGAAAAACAGCTTCATAGCGCTGCCGCCAGAACCACATCAAGCTTCCAATCGCATAAGGCAAAAGCGCTGCGGGCAGAAAGCTGTAAAGCACCTGGCCCGCCAACGCAACCTCCCCTGCCTTCACGAGACCTCGGGCGTGCCACCAGAGCAGGGGGAACAATCCCCCAAGAAGAACCAACGTAGCCAAGGCAATACGACGGCTGCGTGCGAGGAAGAGGCAGGAGCAGAAGTACATGAGGATTTCGACATCCACCGCCCAGGACGAGGGGCTGAGCGAGACTTGAGTACGTCCAAGCCCGAACGTGGTCTGACCAACGATGAAAATATTGGCGATCCACTCGCCCAGCGCACTCGGATAGCCGAGGGCCGAATTCACCAGGCGAGCCCGGTCGAAATCCTGCGCGGCCCACAACACCAAACAGGTCAAGAACAGGCAGAACCAGTAGGTCGGATAAAGGCGGCGGGCACGACTGAGCAAGAAGCAGGCAAGTCCCCGAACATCCAGTCCATAACGTGTATTGAGGGCAGCGGTCATGAGTAGACCGCTAAGCATGAAGAAACCCCAAACCGCCGCCCCGGCAAAGAATTCGACTCCACCAATGTGCGTGACAACGACAAGCAGCGCAGCAGTCAGGCGAAAAATTCCAAACACGACGTTTTCTCCGATAATCGTACCCAACCCAACATGATCATGAGCAACAGGGCTGCTCGACCGGCCCGATCCGAAACTGCGCAAGGGCCGTGGTTCTGCCATAGGGTGACCCGAGCGCAATTGCGGCGCGCTCCGCAACGTAACGCGGACAACTCCGGAGAAGGCGAAGACCCGAGCAGGGCCGAAGACCGGCTCTGTCTATCAGCGCAAGCAAGGACGAGCGCTGAAACCCGTGCAAATGCTCGAACGGAGAAAGCATGTGCATGGCTTTCCCGTCAAACGGATATCCCCGCCACAGAGCTGTGCCAAGGCGTGCAACATCCGGTACAGAAATACGCAGTACCGTCTGGTCATGACAATACTCCCGCAGGCCACGCAAGCTGCTGACAGGATCGGGAAGATGCTCAAGAACCTGCTCCAGGTTGATGACGTCGAATGTCCGTCCAGCAAGGATACCCAGGCTACCGATAACTTCGACTCCCCCGGCGTCGCGTTGTCTTCCAGCAGACGGCTCGTACGCGGTTACCCGGAAGCCCGCACGCCGCGCTGCCACCGACCAGCGCCCAGCACCGCTGCCATAATCCAGAAGCGTCGGTTGCGGCGCTCCAGTCCTTCCAAGGCGCAACAGCCCTGTCATGGTGGCGAGCATTCTGGAAGTTGGCTGGGTCGATGGCTCCCCCCCCTTAAGACGCCGCCCCTGCGCGTACATCTGGAACAATGCGTCTTGATCTGGCTGCATGTGATGCCAGATGTGGCCACAGCGCCCGCAACGCGCCATATCGAGGGACAAGTCCTGCTCCCAACCGTCCATACAGCCCCCGTATTTTTCACGGCTCAGACGCAGGAAGGACTCGACGAGTAGTTGGTTCCGACGCTGTGGCCATTCTAGTTTCCGAGCGGCGCAGCAAGGGCAGGAGTCCACCGTCACCACACGGATCACGATTGACCGCCCTTAGCGAAGCACCCCTTGAGAATGCCTCTTAACCGCGCGCGATGTGCCGGCGATACCACAAAGCTGAAGGCGAGAATTGCAGCGAGCACTAGCGCGGGCAAGGCGATAGTCACCGTGCCCACCAGCCCCGGCGAGAGGATGGAGAACAATGGAAGCGCCCCCAAGAGAGGCAGAGAGCACAACAAGGGTCGAAGCCAGATCTCACCGTGAAGCGCGAACAGCGAAACGCCGAAATAACTCGCCAATTCCCTTGTCAAGAGCCCGCAGGCTCTGAACAGGTAGGAAATCGCCACGCCACAGGCCATGCCAACTGGTCCAAGCGCATCAATTCCCATCAATACACATCCTATGCTCAAGCCAAGTAGCGCTCCCATCAGTTCCCCTCGTGCAGCAACCCTATGCCGGCCTACGGAAACCAGAATCGTACGTGCCAGAAAGGCAGGAATCGCAGCGCAGTACCCCGCGTAGATCAAAAGGAGGGCAATGTACATCGCCCTGCCACGATCCGGCGAAAGCGCCTCAGCACCGAGCCAAGCGGGCAATGCCACGGGTGCCAGCACGAAGACCGCCACGAAGAGAAACAAGCCCGCCATCAGGGTATACCGGGCAGCGTTGACGTAGATGCTGTGGAGTACCGCTACCTGGTTACTTGCATCCAGCTGGCTCGCCACTGGAGCCATGATCTGATTGGCAATCCCCAGAAACGGGCCGAGGCTGACCACCAGCATCACGGGAAGAGCGACGAGCGCCACAGCATCTGCGCCGACAAAAAACCCCACGAGCATCGCCGACCCCTGGCGCAACAATACGGCGGAAAGTGTGACGATCATGGCGGCCAGACTGATATCAAGCAGAGCACGCATCGCTGCGCGGCGAATCAGTCCGCTCTGAAACAGCGTATATGGAGAGGACCGACCGGCGCAGAGAAACAGAGCCAGCCCCGCCAGAAATGCAGGACCGAATACCGCCAGGGAAAGCGCGATCAAGGCATGGTCCTCGACCATGGTGCAGGCGGCAATGACCAAGGTTACCCGGAGCAGGAGTGCGATTCCATCAACGCCTGCCTGAAGAGCAAATTGATGCTGACTAGCCAGCACACCTATCGCGCTCCTTAAAGGCAGGGTCATCCCGGTCAGCACAAGTGCAATCGTGAGCATCCATGCGCCCTCGGAAGCGGAATCCGGGGGCAATGAAAAAATCTGGGGGAACACCTGTCCGATTGGATAGGCCAAGAGCACGAGCACGAGCCCCATGCCCAGCAGGAGCACGATAGCCGAAGTGGAATGCTCGGAATAGGCTGCTCCATTCCTTTGCGCATGATCGCGAGAAAGAAAGCGCCCGAGGCTGGAGGCGAGCCCGAGCTCAAGCAATTGAAAATGGCTGGCCAGTTGCTGGACAAGCAACCACACGCCCAAGCCTTCGAGACCGAATCTTCGGGTCACGAGGGGAACGCTGACAAGGGCGAAAAGAAGGGTTCCGGCCTGAAGAAGCCAAGTGGCCCCGACATTGATCGCTGAACGCCGCAACCCGGGGAGCTTAGGTCCCATTTCTCTCCGCACGGGCGAGTTCGTCACGGATCCGGCTGCAGCAATACTCGGCGAGCGCCGAATAATCCTGTGCGCGGCGCTCCTCACTGGACAGACCTTCGCGACCCTCGTTGTGGCGCCCAGTCTTGGCAAGCAGGACGCTGTAGAGGTCTACCGGCACGGCACCCAAGACGTTGGCCGCAAAAAAACGTTCCAGAGCATCTTCTTCGAGGCGATAACTTGCAAGGAGGTCCCGTATTTCAGAGGCCGTGGCATGAAGCGAAACAACCTGTCGCACCATCGAGGAAGGCAGATTCCCGTAAGTGGGTATTCCAAAGGTCACCACCGGCTTGCCGAGAACGGCAGCTTCCAGGCCCGTGCTCCCGGAGATGACGGCGACGAGGGCGGCTTGGCCGATCACCGCGTGGGTGGACATCAGCGGGTCAACCATGAGGACATTGGGAATCTCGAGCAGCTTGCGGTAGTAACCGGAGGGGCGAAATCCCAGGGCCCGTGGATGCTCCTTGACGACAAGTTGCATACCAGCCGGCAAACTGAGCGCCAAATGCCGGATGAGCTCGATCTGGTTCTGAAACGGGCGTCCGAACACCTGGAGCGAAACCTCGGGTTCGAAATGCAACGGAAAGAACGTATAGGGGCGAAGCTGAACGAGATCCCGCGCGCCGAGCAGTTTCCCCCGCAGGTGCAATTGAACCCCCATCCAGCGTATCGGTTGAAGGATATGGCCATAGAGGGCGTTAAACATGGCACTCTCGACGTGGTTATCTTGCCCCACGACGGGGTGAAGGCGATTTTTCAGATCCCGTGCCAGGCCCCTGATTCCACCAAAGATACCCCTGAGCGGCCGCAGGCGCGTGGTGGACTTGAGTGCCCCCTCGTAGCGCACCCCGCGTTCCCTGATCCTGACTAGATGGCGTCTGGCAATATCCACCGCCGCCTCGGGCATCCCTTCTGGATCATCAATCCGCCGTGCAATGTGATGTGAAAGATGAATGGCATCATCGTTCAGTGCAACGTAGTTGCCGATCTTGGTGGCTTTGAGCTGCAAATAGGCAATACCCTGGGCCTTGGCAAAGCGATACAGCAGGTAGTCGCCGAAAGTTGACGTTCCAAAGCCAAGGATGAGATCGGGTCTATGGGTATCCAGGAATCCTGCGATGCGCTCAATGGCTTCCTGGATGATTCCGTACATCTGGATGTACGAGAAGCGCGGCCCGTAATCCTGACGCAACTTGCAACGCTTCCCGAAGAAAATGCGGCGATCGGCAAGCAACGCGTTCCACAGTACCGGGTCACCCAGAACGGCCTCCCATCGGCCCAGGGCAGCCCAGTCAGGCTGCCGCCGCAGTCCGTTGCCGGTGATTTCCCATTCCTTGAGCAGTGGGAACGTTCCATCGGCAAGCGCGGCCTCCTGAGATGCCAGGGCATAAAATTCCTGAGAATCTGCGACGTACGCGGAGACTTCGCTCAGGGACAAAGGCGCCTTCAGCATCTCGGAGAGACGCAGGAAGACCCTGAGGTTGCTGCCTTGGGTAACGCCAAGAATCCTCACGACCGCTCCGCGTCCAGCAACCCGTAAGCCCTCAGATCGTCCCGAAAGAACTCGGCGAGGGCCCGGGCCATGGCGAGTTGCTCCGGGCGATCAATGTCGATTTCCATTTCCGGGCGACTGAGGACAAAGCCGCGAATCCTGTGGCCAAAAAAACTGCCCTTGGCGATGGTGCGAGAGACACGAAGGATATAGAAGGAACCGGTATTCGCGTAGCGCGGGACTTCGCTCCTCCGCCTCCGGGGCAGCGGCACCTCGGGTACAAATTGGCCGCCATCCAGACGTCCGCCGAGTTCGTCGTCGAGCCTCAAGGCAAACACGCTATCTGCATCCGGATCACCGGCCATGAGCCCCATCGCTCCCGCAATATCTCCTGGGCAACGGAAGGGGTGGGTAGGCTGGAGCAGCACCAGAAGATCCGGTCTCCGCCCCCGAGCAGCCTCGATATATTCCAGGGCGTGCGCAATAACCATCTGGTTGCTCACCAGAGGATCGCAAAGACTTGCCGGTCTCAGAATTGGATGAGCGCCCCAACTCGCTCCGGAATCAAGCAATTCCTGCGATTCACTACTGACAAAGGTCTCCGCAATTCCGGGAGTATGGAGTCCAGCACGCACCGAATAAACGTACAGCGCCTGACCCCCGACCTCCTGAAGATTCTTGTTCGGAACCCTCTGGGATGTGAGCTTTGCGGGAACCAGGGCAACCGTATAGGGTGCCGACTCGGCAATCATCTACGCGCCCAGTCGAACCCAGACTCGACCAGGATTTCGCGCAAGCGCGTCTTTTCCGTATCGTTGAGTGTCCGGTAAAGCGGATTCACGGCATCGCCGCAAATTCCGCGCAATGAAAGCATGTACTTTTCTTCCGCACAATATTCGCCGTTTTCGGTTCGCGGAAACGAACGGGAAAGTCGGATCATGTCGAACTGCCTCGTCCGAGCCTCATCGAGACGCCCTGCCTTGAAGGCGTCATAGAGCTCGACGAAGCGCTCGGGATAGACCGACGCCTCGCTAGTGGTATGGGCTTCCGCACCCAAGGCAAGCATTTGAAAGAACTGCCCGCCCCCTGCCCCGATGACATCAAAGTCGTCCGAACGGTGCATCAGGGTCAGCGTCAACTCCGAAAGGTTGTAACCGCCTATCTTGATGCCTCCCACGTTGGGATGGCCTTTCACTGCGCGAATGACATTGTCGGGAATCGGCCGCCCACGTTTCGGGTTGTGATACATCCACAACGGAACAGGGAAGCGATCCGCCAAGGTCTCGACGAGGTGAATGAGGCGCGCATCGCCCATCTTCAGGTCGTAGGGGAGAACGTGCAGGCCATGGAGATCGAGGTCGGCGAGTTTGTCCGCATAGTCGAGGATGTCGCCGATGGCCGTCAAACCTGTGCCCACGACCAGGGGAATACGCCCTCGGGCTGCCGCAGCCGTTTCGCGGGCCACCACCAGCCGTTCCTTGACCGACATATTGATGTCTTCGCTCGCCGATCCCAGAACCCACAGGCCCCCAACCCCGGCCTGCACCAGAAAGTCGACAAGCCGGTGAATCCCTTCGACATCCGGACTTCCGCCCGGATGCATGGGAACGACCATCACCGGAACCACACCTTTAAGAAATTGCCTAGTTGCCATCGTGGAAGCCTCGTCAGGGTGAAGGCAAATCGTGACCAGCAGGGTCGCCGATTCGCGTAAAGATGGAGAAATACTCGTAGTCGTCTGCTAGCCTCTCGCCCATAAGCGCCGTCTCCGTGCAGTCGTAACGACCACGCAGGGCCTGCTCAAGGGCTCGCACCGTCGCATGCCGACCGTCGACGACGATGACACGTGGGGGAAAGACCCTCAGTTGTCGAAATACGTCGTCGTTGACCGCATCCTTGCGCTTTACGCCCTCAATTCGAAGTGAGGGGCCGTCGACAAAAATCAAATCGAAGTAGCGATCAGGGACGAGGCCATAGCCAACGGCAGGAACCCCATCCAGCGTTCCGACGACCGGGTCGGCATTGCGCAATTCGAAGTGACTATCGCCCACTTCAATCCCCGCCAGACGCCGCGCGTTGTCTAGCCAGGCTGCACTTTCGTCAATCGACCGCAATTGCCCGCCGTGAGTGCGTACATGGGCGGCAAAGACTGAAGTACTTGAACCCGATCCATATTCCAGAATCGATGTCGGTCTGAAACGCACAAGAATCTGTTGCAGCTGGAAAAGCTTGTAGGGCTGAAAATCATGTCTCAACCCCCCGGCATCGCGGAACTTCCTCAGTACCTCATCGATTCCGGCATAGGCAGGCGTATTTAGCCGTCGGTGGCGCTGATGAATCGCGGCAATGTTCCTGCGGCGCAACCACAGCCCAATGCGTGAAAACGGCCACATCAACGGCCCCTCCCTAGAAACTCCGAGAGTTTCCTAGCCATGAAATCCTCCGCGAGACGCATGGAATCGCCCGTTGCTCCGCCGATGTGTGGCGTTATCAATAGACGGTCTGATGTTCGTGCGAACTCTATCAACGGGTGCCCTCGCAACCAGTCCTCTCCACGCACGGCTTCGCCGGCAAGGACATCAAGAGCCGCCCCAGACAAGCGCCCACTGCGAAGGGCGTCCAAGAGCTCAAATTCATCGATCACTTCACCGCGAGAGGCGTTCACGAGGACCGCGCCTGGCTTCATCATCGAGAACTCGTGTTTCCCGATCAAGCGGTGGCTGGAATCCTGATAGCTTGGCAGCAGACAAACCACGTCCGCGGCTGTGAGGAGGTCGTCCAAGGTCGCCAATACCACATGCGGCGCGTGGGAGACGGGAACGATGTCGCTCGCTATTACCCTCATGCGAAAAGCACGGCCATACTCCGCAACCATACTTCCCAACCGGCCAAGACCCACGACACCGAGTGTCATCCCGGAGATCTGTCGCCCCTTGAATAGATCCCGATCCCAACCGGAGGCCGCAACGTGAGTGGTTGCGGCAGGAATGCGGCGAACCAGTGCCAACAGCAGGCCCCAAACATGCTCCGCCGTGGCTGTTAGACCATCCAGGAAAGTGCGCTCGCCGCGAAGACTGAGCACGGCAATTCCGCGCGCCTTGGCAGCTTCCTGGTCAATATGATTCAACCCGGTCGTCGCGGTAACGATGGCGCGAAGTTTTTTTGCCCGCCCGATGAGCTCTGCGTCAATCATGTGGCCCAGACGCACGATCAAGACATCCGCATCGGTGACACACTGCAATAGTTCGTCCCTGGTGCACTCGATTTCGACAATAGCACCCAAGCTGGCCAGAATTTGTCGCGCCTGCTCCGAATATCCGGCAGGTTCCGCGTTCAATATCTTCATTGGGAATCGAGGGGCTTGCGGAACGCAACCAGAAACGCCTGCCCCATCCGTTCAGAACAGATCCAGCCATGGCGACCGGTGAAAATGCGCCGCAGCGCGAGGACGCCTTCAAAAATCCGCGTCAGCCCCCACTCCAGCGGCGCGGGCAGCAATGAGAAAGGAAACTCCGGGCTATGGCTGACCATGGGCATCGGATACATGCCAAAAATGGTCAGGTCTCCGTAATTCAAGCCCTCCATGGCTTGAACATAGTGTTCCGACCCAAAATCGCTGCGATAGATGGGGGGTTTGGCTCCTTTGGTTTCCCGCCCCCCAAAGGATGCGAAGATTCTGAGAATGCGGTTGATCCAGTTGAAATATCGCTGCACGTTGTCCGGGCGCTCGGGCACCACGTACCCGAGAAACCATCCTCCTGGACGCAATACCCGCAACTGCTCCGACATGACCGGTCGCACATTCTCGAAATGCTCGAGCAGACCGATGCTGAAAGTCACGTCAAAACTATTTTCGGGAAAGGGAAGCTGATTGGCATCACCTGGAACGAAAGTGGCCTTGAGCCCGTGTTGTTCGAAGATACTCCGAGCCGTTTCCAGAACTGCGGGACTGTAGTCAAGAAGCGTCGAGTTCCAGCCCGCATCTGCAAAGTAACTTGAGAGGCTGCCGCGACCACAACCGACCTCAAGGACGTCGCCCCTCCGAAGAGCCAATTCGCCAATAAGCTCCTGGAAAACCTGCCAATGGGAGCGGAAGGCAAGCTGAATCTGGTTCCTGGGACGCTCCCGCGTCCAGTGCGTATAGAGCGCTTCCTTGCGGGTCCGCCAGCTCAGATCGAAGTTACCGGAGTCCCCGGTTGTACGTTGCGACATGGATGTTCCGCTCAACAATTCAGGAATGAAGTATCTTCTGGATCGGAACATCAAGCTCCGCCATCAGATCGGCAATTCGCGACGCACTGCTGCCATCGCCGTAAAGATGGTCGGGCTCATAGCGCCCGTTGGTGAGCTGGCTCAAGATCGCCGCAGTGATTTCGTCTGCATCGTAGCCGACGTCGATGACATTGCGGCCCCGTTCCCGCCGCAGTTGGCGGCTGCCGATATTGATAGTCGGCACCCCGAGGTAAGCCCCCTCCCTGATGCCGCTGGAGGAGTTACCGATCAGGCACGCGGAATGGTTGATCAGCCTGGCGTAGTCCTCGACCGAAAAATTGCGGAAGAAATGTATCGGGGCGTCGCGGTTACGCTCGCGAAACATTCTCAGCCCTTTCGAAATGTCGTCTGACCCCGCGTCGACATTGGGCCAGAGCCAGATCGTCTGGAGGCCGGACCGGTGTACGGCTTCGAGCGTATGGTTGATCTGGGCCAATCCGGAACCAAACTCGGTTGTCACGGGATGCTGTAGCACGACCACATAGGGCTTTGTCGGGTCGATGGTGTGTCCTACGCCACCGTAGCGCGAAAAGAAGTCGTCGGGCATGGCAAGGTCTATGTCAGCAATGGCATCGATGGCCGGGCAGCCCGTGTTGAAGACGTAATCCGGATTTTCCCCCATACCGATAACCCTACGGCGTGACTCCTCGGTAGCGGTGAAGTGGAGATGGGAGAGCTTCGTGATGGCGTGCCGAACGCTTTCGTCGATGGAGCCCGTGACTTCACCACCTTGGGTGTGGGCCACCCTGATGTTCATGTACGACGCTGCAATAGCGGTCGCCATTGTCTCGAAGCGATCGGCAACGGTCAGCACGATATCGGGACGCAGGTTCTCGAACTGAGTGGACAGTTCTAGCACGCCGAGACCAACCGATTTCGCCATGGTCGTCAAATTCTCGCCCTCGACAATGGAATAGATGCGAGACGTCACCTCGAATCCGTCCTGCTCTATGAGGTCAACAACCTTGCCAAAACGGTACAGCAGCGCGGAAGCCCCGACGATCAATTGAAGCTCCAGATCCGGATGCTCCTGGACAGCCCTCATGACGGCCTTGATTCTTCCGTAATTGGCTCTACTCGCGACGACAATACAGACCTTTTTTTTCATTCGAAGTCGCTCTCCAAAATAAAAGTACCCTTCATTAGATCCCGCTTCGCTCTCTTGCCCAAAAGGTCGATGTAACGTGATGGAGCAAGGCCATGGCCGGCAGGCTTCGCCGCCTCAAGATCATGGAACGAAATGGACGTTCCCTGGGGAATATCGCGGGAAGCCGTCAAAGAACGGCCGAATAGACGGCGCATCTGCTCGACCCTGGATACGTCCGATTTGGCCTGAGGATGGGCGCCGGCAAGAGCGATCTGCCTCACTCCCTCGACCAAGATTTTCAGTTCCTCCATCTCCAGTGATGACGACGCATCAGGCCCGAACATGCGGCGATCGAAGGTCCCATGAACCTCAACGAGCTCCGCGCCAAGAGCTACTGCCGCCAGGCTCGGGAAAATGGTCCCAGAATGATCCGACAACCCCACCGGCACGCCATAGCGCTCCCGCAGCAGGGGAATGAGGTTAAGCCCCCATCGTTCCGGAAGCACCGGGTACTCAGAGGTGCACTGCATGACCGTCACCCCCCCCGATGCTGCTCGAAAAAACGCGACCGCTTCATCGAGTTCGTCGAATGTGCTCATCCCGCTGGAGAGGATGACAGGCTTTCCAGTGCGGCGAATTGCCTCAAGTAGAAGGTGATTACCGATATCGCCCGATCCTACTTTGACTCTGGACGCACCGATTTCGTCGAGAACCCGTACTGCCTTCACCGAGAAAGGCGTGCAGAGAAATTCACACCCGACGGATTCACAGTGGCTCTTGATTTCCCGCCACTGAGGGACGGACAACTCCATACGCTTCCAATAGTCGAAACGTGTCGCGTCAACCCGGGAAAACTGGATTCGAAACTCATCGAAACGACTGCTTTCGGCGCCGGCGAAATGCATCTGAAACTTGATTACCGGCGCACCTGTCGACGCAATGGCATCGATGAGGGAGTGCAAAATCCCTACGCTGCCATCATGCGCTTGCCCAATTTCCACGACCACCTGAGGAGTCAAAGCCATTGTTTCCACGATCACGAGTACGCCCGATAGGTTGTCTCAAGCCCACGACACAGCGGTGTCACAGCCTTCCAGCCCAATTCCGCCAATCTTGCGCTGCACATCAGTTTTCTCGGTGTTCCGTCCGGCCGACTGCGGTCGAAGGCAATTTCTCCCGAGTAGGCCACCAAATCACGAATAAAGCCTGCCAGAGCAGCGATGGAGATTTCCTCGCCACTTCCGACATTGATTACTGGAGGAACCCCATGATTGCGGTCGGCGGCGAGCAGGGGCACGAAACGCGCATCGGAGAGATTCATCAGGTACACACAGGCGTCAGCCATATCATCGCTGTAGAGAAACTCCCGCAGCGGCGCGCCGGTTCCCCAAATGGTCACCTTCGGGGCATGGTGCATTTTAGCTTCGTGGAACCGCCGGATGAGCGCCGGAATAACGTGGCTGTTTTCGGGGTGGTAATTATCACCGGGCCCGTAAAGATTGGTCGGCATCACAGCCAGAAATCGCGTGCCGTACTGGCGGTTATAGCTCCAACACATCTCGATTCCAGCAATCTTGGCCAAGGCATAGGGTCGATTGGTTTCCTCGAGCGCACCGGTTAGTAGAGCCTCTTCCCGAATCGGCTGCGGCGCCAGTTTGGGGTAAATGCAGCTTGAGCCCAGGAAAAGCAGGCGCTCGACCCCCGCCTCGTAGGCCGAGTGGATGACGTTCGTCTGAATCGCCAGATTGTCACGGATGAACTGGGCAGGGTAGCGGTTGTTGGCCTCGATGCCGCCGACTCGCGCCGCCGCGAGGAAAACGTACTGGGGACGTTCGTCCGCGAAAAAACGAGTAACTGCAGCCTGATCCGTCAGATCCAATTCGGCATGGGTGCGCAAAATGAGTTTGCGGTAACCTAGGGTCTGGAGGCGCCGCGTAAGCGCAGAACCCACCAGACCCCTATGGCCGGCAATATAGATGCGGGCATTGCTGTCCATACGTGGGTCGGGGCTATTCGTGATAATCGTAGGCCGCGTAGCCATGGGTTCGGACCAGTTCGTCGCGCTCGGCACTCTTCAGGTCTTCCCGAACCATTTCAGCCACCAGTTCGACAAATGTAGTCCTGGGAACCCACCCGAGCTTTGCCCGGGCCTTGCTGGCATCCCCCAGCAGGGTTTCCACTTCGGTCGGACGGAAATAGCGTGGGTCCACGCGAACGATGCATTGACCGTCGACAAGACCTCTCTCTTCGCTTCCCAGCCCCTCCCAGGTAACAGACATCCCAAGCTCCGCCGCAGCTAGGCTGACAAAGTCTCGTACACTGTGCTGAACGCCGGTGGCGATGACGAAATCTTCAGGCTGCTGCTGCTGCAACATGAGCCACTGCATTTCCACATAATCCCGGGCATGGCCCCAGTCCCGCAGCGCACCGAGGTTTCCCAGATAGAGGCAGTCCTGCAACCCCAGCTTGATGCGCGCCAACGCCCGGGTGATTTTTCGGGTTACGAAGGTCTCGCCACGGATCGGGCTTTCGTGATTGAAAAGGATGCCGTTACAGGCGTAAATGCCATAGGCCTCACGGTAATTGACCGTAATCCAGTAAGCATACAGCTTGGCGACCGCATAGGGACTGCGAGGGTAGAACGGGGTATTTTCGGTCTGGGGTGTCTCGCGGACCAGGCCATAGAGCTCCGAAGTCGATGCCTGATAAAACCTGGTCCTGCGCTCGAGCCCGAGGATGCGGATTGCTTCAAGAATGCGCAGGGTGCCGATCCCATCCGCGTTGGCGGTATATTCGGGCGTCTCGAAACTGACCGCCACATGACTCATCGCCGCGAGGTTGTAAATCTCGTCCGGCTGAACCTGCTGGATGATGCGGATCAGGTTGGTCGAATCGGTGAGATCCCCGTAGTGCAGGATGAAATGCTTGTTCTCGACATGAGGATCCTGATACAGGTGATCGATCCGATCGGTATTGAAGAGCGAGGCGCGGCGCTTCACTCCGTGCACGACGTAACCCTTTTTGAGCAGGAATTCTGCCAAATAGGCCCCGTCCTGCCCGGTGACGCCGGTAATCAATGCAACTCTGCGCTCAACCATCGCTAACGCTCTCCCGCCCAGGTCCGCCGCGCCGTCCGGGCCACGACAAACAGTTTTTCGAGGGAGGCGCCGTCCTCGTTCAAAAGGTAATCATGCATGTCCGCCAGGCGCCGGCGGTAGGCGTTCAATTCCACCAGCAGCGCTTCCCGGTTGGCGAGGCAGATGTCCCGCCACATTTCCGGATGGCTGCCGGCGATGCGGGTGAAATCCCTGAAGCCGGATGCGGCAAAGGAAAAGAACAGATCGGCGTCGGCCCGCTCGGCCAGTTCGTAGACCAGGGCGAATGACAGCAGGTGTGGCAGATGGCTCACTGCGGCAAACACCCGGTCGTGGGTTTCGGGCGGAAGTTCGTAGATGTCTGCCCCGCAGAGCGCCCAGGCGCGCTTCACCAGATCCAGCCGCTCGTCGCTGTTTTCCGTCAGGGGCGTCACCACAACTTTCTTGCCTTGGTAAAGGTCTCCTCGGGCGGCGGTGGGGCCGCTGTTTTCCGCGCCCGCGATGGGATGGGCTGGGACGAACTTGCCGATGTGCCCCTTGAAGGCGGCTCGCGCCGCCGCTACCACGTCACCCTTGGTGCTACCGCCGTCGGTCACCGTAGTCGTCGGCCCGAGATAGGGCACGATGCGCTCGAAGATTTCCGGCATCTGAGCGACCGGCGTCGCCACCAAAACCAGATCGGCGTCGCCGACTTCATGGGCAGGGTTGATGCCTGCCCGGTCGATCACGCCGAGTTCCTGGGCCAGTCTCAGGGTAGCCGGGGTACGGCCGAATCCAACCACTTCCTCCACCGCCCCTGCGTCCTTCAGCGCCAGGGCGAAGGAGCCCCCAATCAGGCCGGTGCCGAAGATGACGATCTTGCCGAATTCGGCCATTACTGGGCCTTCCCCAGGGCATCGAGGAAGCGGGCATTCTCCGGCTCCGTGCCGATGGTCACCCGCAGCCATTCGGGCATACCGTAGCCGGCGATGGGGCGGACGATGACGCCCTGACGCAAGAGTATCTGGTTGATGCCGGCGCCGTCCCCGGCCTTGAAGGTCACGAAATTGCCGTGGGAGGGAATGTGCTCGAAACCCAGGCGTTTTAAACCGCCAACGACCTGTTCCATGCCGCGCCGGTTGAGTTCGTAGCTGTCGGCGACGAAGAGATGGTCGTCGAGGGCGGCGACGGCTGCGGCCAGGGCCAGGTTGTTGACGTTGAAGGGTTGGCGCACGCGGTTCATCAGATCCGCCACTTCCGGTGCTGCCAGGGCATAGCCCACGCGCAGACCGGCCAGACCGTAAATCTTGGAAAAGGTACGGGTCACCACCAGGTTGGGGAAGTCGGCGATCCAGGCTGCCGTATCGACGCGCTCGGCCGGCGGCAGG
>Ga0268298_10001173_pt1 | contig 31446 bp, 23 predicted proteins | sample WWTPWeurt_MetaG_FD_194462 | JGI IMG/M metagenome (GOLD analysis project Ga0268298, IMG submission 194462) | Activated sludge microbial communities from WWTP in Nijmegen, Gelderland, Netherland - WWTP Weurt | ecosystem: Engineered > WWTP > Aerobic digester > Activated sludge | place... | reverse complement strand
GGTTGGCATTTTTTGACGGAGATTTCAACAAACTGGATGAAAAGATTTATCCGGTAGAATACGACGCCAACGACCTCTGGAGTTTTCATCAACACAGCGACGGCGACCTGATATTTTGCGGCCTTTCCGGCAAGTATTACAATCAACCCGGAGGAGGCCTTGGATGGGGCAGAGCATTCATACTTTGCACGGATAGCCTCGGAGAGAAGAAATGGTATCACGAGTTTGATAATACAGTTCTTCCATTTGATCTGTACAGTTTTTATCATGTCACCGAAGATCACCTGGGTAATCTTTATGTATGCGGACAAAACTTCAGAAATGATCGGGATTGGAATGCGTTGTATGCAAAGTTCACTGCTGATGGTAGATTAATATGGTTTAAAGAGATAGACTCACCGGGATTTGCTGATCGGTATACGTACATTCAGGAAAGACCTGACGGTAATCTGATCTTATTAGGAAGCAGCTATGATTATCAGACGGATTCCGTAGCGATATTGTATAGTATCATTGATACATCAGGAAAAATTATTCATGAATTTAAAGATACTCGAAATTACGAGTCAATAGGATATTGGCGATGTAAACCTACCCTGGATGGAAATATCATATGCGCAGGGGATATGCAAAGAACCGGAGATATTTTAGATGATGATTTGAGAAATGGATTTGCACACAAACTCAATATGGATGGGAAGATATTGTGGGAGCAGGAATACAGTGCAGTGGACAGTCTGGTAGAGTTGTTTTTTAACCTCGGCCTCTCTCGGGATGGTGGATTTTATTTTGGAGGATTTAGCTGGTTGCCGGATATTTATGAAGGTAGAAACTGGTTGGTACGGGTGGACAGCAACGGCTGCCTGATCCCGGGCTGCAATCCTGTAGGCATCACAGAAAAAGAATCCTTTCCGGAGCATTATCTCCTGACACCGAATCCCGCACAGGAAGAAATCTATGTGTACAGCAATGAGTACCACTATAAAGCATCCGAGATCTCCATTTTCAATGAATGGGGGACACAAGTTTACAGCTCGCGCATAGAGACTGCATACAAGCACAAGATCAATCTGAGCCAATTCAGTGCGGGCATATATTACTATGTCATCCATCGCGCCAATCAAAAACTACAGTCGGGCAGATTTGTAAAGATTTAATGGCCGGGTTGGATTTTTGTCACAGATTATGAAATAATTTTCGAAGGAAATTACTGAATAATTAATTCTACGTTCAACTCAAGTCAGACAGCGAGAGTTGGGCGGAGATCTCTGTTTGGAAAATGTAAAATCCTTTTATTCGAATTTCCAGTTGCTTTTTTGTTCGATTTCTGATTTGAGAGAATCTAATGAATGGTTTATTCTTTGCTGTGTTTTGTCCAAATTTTCAATCTGTGATTTTTCGTTTTGGAGATGTGCATCCAGTTTGTGAAAATTCTCGTTCATTTTAGATTTGATCCAATCGACATATTGATTTAATTTTTGAGACACGTTATCATGAAGTTGTGATCTACCGGAATCAATTTCTTTTGAAAATTGGTTCATGATTTTTCTTTTATTGAGACCCAAAGTAATTCCTGCGAATGCAAGTCCAAGAGTTGTGAGCACTCCACCTGTGATGTCAAACACAGCGCCATGTGTCAACGCGGTAATGATGGCACCCACTATAGCAATGCCCGTTCCAGTAGCCACTTGTGGCGCCAGTTTATTATCTTCTTTGATAAGGTCTTTAGTATAATAATTTTCCGTAGTCTTTAAGAATTCTTTGAAAGCAGAATGTAGTTCGTCCAGAACATGCGCTCTTTTTTCAGCAATGGCAGCAAATATTTCATGGTCATTTCGCAATAGAGTAGTGCTGTTTTGAATTTTGAGTGAAATCATTTGTCCCATCTGTTGTATCGAATCAGATATATCCTTCACTCCATCATTCATTCTGTTCTGCAAAGCGGAGTTGAGACTTTTTTCAAGCTCCGAAGAAAACTCACTGAGCCATTGGTGGAGAGACTGCTGCTTGCTGAAAATGCCTCCGATGCCTCTTTTAAGCACATTAAAAAATCCAAGATTTTTATCTAATTCTTCTTTTTTCTCATTGGTCACCTGGTCATAAGCTCCAATGAGATTTTCTACCAGCATCTTCACGTTATTTTGGCTGATACGCGTCTGATCTTCAAGAGTTTTATTGATATCAGATCGAAATTTCAAATCGTATTCGTATTGGTTCTTTCTGAGTGAAATTCCATCTGCAATTTTTTCATTGATAGTCGTACATGCGTCGATGTTGTTCAGCAATTTAAAAATATATGCTTTGCCCCCAGTGATGTTTTGAGTGATATAATTTCTCAGTTCAACAAACCCGCTTTCATCAAAATTGCCTTCTTGTTCAAGTTTAGCGGAAACGGCAAATATTTTTGGATTTTCGATACCTCTTTCTTTTGCATATTGTTCCAGACCTTTCTTGTTGATTTCAAGATCAGCAGCATTCATCAAGTCTTTCTGTTGCAAAACAAAAATGATTTTTTTTCTCCATTCCTCCTTGATGAATTGAAAAAAATCCCATGCAGATTGTCTATAGGGGTTTTTTGCTTCAAAAACGAAAACGGCAAGATCTGAAGTGGGAATAAATTTTTCAGTAATCTCCTGATGGTGCGCGATGATCGTATTAGTTCCCGGAGTATCGACAATTGCGATTTCGCGAAGAATTTCTTCCGGATATGTGATTCTTTTTAACACCGGACTCAAAGCAGTCACTGTGTGCTCTTCACCATAAATAATCTGTTGGATGGTATCTGTCATCGGTGAAGGCGCTACTGCGCAGATATCTGTTTTTGACTCCAGCAAGGCGTTGATAAAGCTGGACTTCCCTACTTTGACCTCTCCCACGATGACAAACATAAATGGATCATGGATCCGATTGCGCAAATCGCCTACCGTTTCAGTCAGTTGTTGATGCTGAATGTCATGTGTCAATTGATGTAGATCTTTTACCAATTCGTCCAATCTGGCTTTGAAGGGACTGTATTCGCGAGATATCACTGAATGACTCATGTTCACTTATAAATTGAAACCGTAAAAATACTTTAAAATCAATGAAACCATAGTTGTAGTTCAATATGCACACTCTTCAAGCTATTCCAACCTTGATCCTAACAGGCAGCACATTAAGCATTCAAACAAGAATCCCTCATGGATAATAAAAATCAACAGTTGAACCGAAAACAAATGAAAATTACAGATATCGCATCTGCATGATCAGTTTTTCACTCCAGGCAGGCAGATGCTCGTGCTCGAGTTCCTGCACTTTTTTTGCTATTTTCTCTGCATTGTCTTTTTTCTCCACCTTGCAGGTAGCCTGAAAAATGATTTTCCCTTTGTCGTAAAGTTCGTTCACGTAATGAATGGTGATACCCGTTTCCGGATCACCATCATTGATGACTGCCTGGTGAACCTGCATACCAAACATGCCTTTGCCTCCGTGCCTCGGCAACAAGGCAGGGTGGATGTTGATCATCTTCTGATCGAAAAGCTTGACTAGAAATGGAGGAACCAGCAAGAGAAATCCTGCCAGCACGATAAAGTCAACGTCATAAAGATTGAGTAAGGCCGTCATATAACTGTTGTTGGCCAGCAAAGACTTGTTGATTACCGCAAAAGGAATGTTGTTTTCCTCTGCAATTTTAATCACACCAGCCTTTGAATGATTGGTCACAATCAGCCCAATCTGGATATGTGAGTGATTCTTGAAGTGTTTGATGAGTTGGAGAGCATTTGTGCCATTTCCTGATGCAAACACAGCTACTTTCTTCTTCTTCATTGTCTTAATTTTCTTGCGGTCACAAAATTAAGACTTTAGTACATTGTATGCACTATTATTTGATGGATCAAGCAATAACAATGCCTGATAAATTCTTTGTTTTTCCTGGAGAGGAGCTTGCTTATAGATTTCTACCAATTCGTTACTTTTTGCATTGACAAAAATCTGGAGCGCCCAGGTGTTGGGAAATTCAGTATTTAACTTGACCAGGTCTTCTATAGCATTCGTCATGATGCGTCTGGCATTGTCCTTGTCTTTTTCCATACCGTCCAAGCACAAGCGGTGGTATTCGTAATATACCCTTCTAAAAAGTTTCATACGAGGATCTTTGAGAGTCTCTATGAGTTTGTAGCGATTGTAAGACAGGTCTATTTTATTCTGCCATTTTTTGTCTGCTGCAATACCGTTGGAAGGCATGGTGTTGATCATGTTTTTGAGGGAGTTGAGGTAGCTGTCACCACCTTCAAGACCAAAACTTTCGTAATCCATAGCGACGATCAACAGGGCATAATAAGTCAAAACACTTGATAAATTATCATAATATGTAGATTTGCTATTTTCAATAGGTTTGTAGGGGTCAAAGGTAAACTGGACCGCATTGTCGGAGATCTTGAGCAGTGTGGTTTCGTAAGTGGAATTGAATACGGGTCTTGTAGACTGAACTTGGATGTCAGCTGTGTAGAGGTTGTTGCCTAAGTCACCACTGATATTGAACTGAAAACTGCATTTTATTTTTTCGTTGTTTTCAAATTTATCGTCTGTCCATTTTTGAGAATTTAGGAATTCCCTGATGTTGTTTTCCATCTGGACAAAAATATTCTTGTCGCTGATTACCAGATTCGGTGCATTTACTCTGACTTTGGCGAGTAATTCTTGTGATTGCACCAGAGGACTACATACTAAGCAGACTAAAACAGTAAGGAATATTTGTTTCATTTTTTCTTATAGCTTATAAAAATTTCTTCAAGAATGTCTTTGGCTACATCGGCCTTTGACTTCAATTCAAACGATTTGAGCTTTCGATTCGCATGTAGAAGGCTGATTTTATTTGTATCTTTTCCAAATGCAGCACCTTCGTCCCTGGGACTATTGATTACGATGATGTCCATGTTTTTATGCTCGAGCTTTGCCTGAGCGTGAGAGAGGACGTTTTCTGTTTCTAATGCAAATCCTACCATAAACTGGTCTTTCCTCTTGTGTTTACCTATGAAAGCAGCGGTATCTTCAGTATTCTCCAGCTCGATAAGGCGAATCTGGTTTTTTGACTTTTTGATCTTTTCAGCCGAGACCTGAGCAGGTCTGAAATCTGCAACAGCTGCTGCCAGCACAAAAACGTCTGTTTGTTCAAGTAGATTTTTGGATTTTTCAAATAAGTCTGCCGCAGTATTGATGTGATGTATTTCAAGATTTGGATGAGGTTCTATCTGGAGGGAGACCGGACCAAGGACGAGCTGACATTTGCCCCCTTGGCGTAAAATTTCTTCCGCTATACGTAGTCCCATTTTACCAGAGGAATGATTGCCGATGAATCGCACAGGATCTATTGGCTCTTGAGTGGGTCCTGCTGTCACAAGAAAATTGATCCCGGAAAATCGCTTGAGTGAGTTGAGGTGTTGGACCACAGTCTGGAATATAAATTCCGGTTCTGCAAGTCTGCCATCACCAGAGAGGCCACTGGCCAAAGGTCCATGCCCAACAGGAATGATTTGGTTGCCGTAGGATTGGAGCAGCTTGATATTGTTTTGAGTCGCAGGGTGGTGCCACATATCAACGTCCATGGCAGGTGCCCATATTACAGGACATCTGGCTGAAAGGTAACATGCTGTGATGATATTGTCCACTTGACCATGAGCGCATTTTGCCATGGTTTGGGCGGTAGCAGGAGCTACAATCATTAGATCGGCCCAAAGCCCGAGTTCAACGTGTTGATTCCATTGCTGATCGGTACTCAATCCACTGATGACTTTGGCTCCACTGAGTGTGCTGAATGAAAGCTCACCTACAAATTCTTTGGCGCTCTCAGACATCAGGACTTTCACTTCTGCTCCGGCTTTGCTGAGCAGCCTTAGTAGTATGATAGACTTGTAAGCTGCAATGCTACCTGTTACTGCCAGCAATATTTTGTAATCCTTGAGGGACGTCATAGATGGGGACGAAAATTATTTCTCCTCCTCGTTTTCTGATTTGTATTGGAATTCGATGCTGCCATTGATATATTCATCCACAGCTATCAATACTGGATTTGGAAGCTTTTCGTAAAATTTTGAGATTTCAATCTGCTCCTTGTTTTCGTGTACCTCTTCGATGGTATCTGAGCTGGAGGCAAATTCTTCCAGTTTGTCGTGCAGTTCAACTTTTAGATCGTTGGAGAGCTGGCTGGCTCTTTTGGCGATGACGTTGATGGTTTCGTAGATATTTCCTGTACGGGCGGCTAGATCTTTGACATCTCTGGCTTGGATATTAGGATTTATTCCTGTCGCCTGTGTTTTGATATCTGTCATATTCTGGATTTTTATGTTTTTTATTAGCTTCTTTTTTAATGGCAATCACCTCTTTGGAGTAGGTGCCTGTAGGATATCGATTGAGAAAATATTCAGACTTGTTGACTGACTCCACATATCGTTCTTTCTGTTTTTCAAAGATGCTGTTTTCAGCAAGTAGAAACATCGACTTTGCTATGAGATATCTCACTTCCCGATCATTTTTTGTATCCGGAAAGTCAGTGAGTAGATTTTCGAAAGTGCTGATAGCAGCTTGGTAATTTTTGATGTCAAGGTAGAGTTTACCTTGCTCATAAGCCTTTTTTTCCAACTTAGCACGCAACTCATCGATCAGCTTGTTGCTTTCAGCCACTTTAGGTGATTCCGGATAAGTGTTGACGAAAGACTGGAAGGCATCTATCGCTTTGATAGTTCCGGATTGGTCCAAGCGATAGTTTGGAGAGGTTTTATAGATCGCTTGTGCTGCATTAAATTCAGCTGTTTCTTTCAATGGACTGTTGATGAATGTGCTGGCGAAATTCTTATAAAGGTGAGCCGCCATCTCATATTCTCTCAATTGATAATGACAGTCCGCATAGTTGTAATACAATTCTTCTGCTTCTTTCTGACCCCTGTAACTGGACAAAGCCAATTCGTACAAAGCCTGTGCCCTGACGTAATCTTTCTTTTTGTAAAAATCATTTGCCGCTTTGAACTGCAATGCGGCGTCATTGCTGGTTCGGATTTTTTCATAAGACGACTTACATGCCGAAGCAGCAAGGAGTACGACAAAGAAGACAAATCTGATATTCATTCTGAAGAAACCGCAAAATTAAGGTAAAATAACGAGATTCCAGACATAATGTTGTGCATATAGATGTAGAGCCATGCTAAAGTAATAGCAAAAAGATAGGTTTCTTCGGCGTCGACAAAACACAACTCCTGAAATCCGGTCAGTCTCTGTTCAGATTATCAAGAGATAACACATTTGAATAAATAGAATATTAATTAAAATAAATTTATATATATAAGATAATGAGCATGTTATAAATTAAATAAAATAATATTTAAAAATAATTTATGTATAATTAGGATTATATAAAAGCTGTTATCTACCTTTGGGCCAGATAATGATAGAACCTTGGTCGACAAGATCACTGTTCTGTATTCCTACCTGAGTGGACTTTTTTAAGTCTTTCCACATTGATTTTATTTCTTACTCTGTAGATACAAATTCGAATTGCTATTCGCATTTGTGTCCTTCTGAAGCATAATATTTTTTTTCGTGAATGTCACATCTTCATTTTCAGTGGCACCACGGATTTCAATTTAAACCTTGAAGCAATATGAATCCGCTGACTGTACTCGGTAACGGAGTAAGAAAACTATGCCCTTCGGGGCTTTTTAGACTCACCTTTGCGCTCGTCCTGCTCTGGACTGGTAGCGCTGTAAATAATCTTGCACATGCTCAATGTTCTATGGCCTGCCGGGGCAAGGTAAATGTCTCTGTAGGAGTGGACTGTGCGGTGGAGTTGACTCCATCCATGTTTCTCACTAAAGGGGTTGATTGCCCCTCAGCAAGATACCGCGTCGATTTGCTGGATTATAATATGAAGTTGATACCGGGCAGTCCTTTTGTTGGGTCTGGCCATATCAAGAAAAACCTGATCGCAATGGTATATGACTCCACGAGCAAAAATTCTTGCTGGAGTTATCTTCTCATTGAAGACAAAGGTGGTCCTATCATCGAATGTAAGAATGATACTACATACTGCAATGATACCGCAGTGTACAATCCACCTGTTTTTTATGACTGGTGTGATCCTCATCCTACAATTGAATTGGTGGACCGAAATCCTATACTCCTTGATTGTGACACTGTTTTCGTAAAAATGATCGTCAGGTCCTGGCAAGCCAAGGACGCATGGGGCAATTTGTCAAAAATTTGCGTGGATACCATCTGGTTGAAAAAGATTCCTCTCGATTCTGTCCATTATCCTAAGGATTATGTACATGCAGATGAATGTCATTTAGAGTGTAATGGCATATGGCCAAAAGACGACAAAGGACATCCACATCCTGACGCCACAGGAGTACCTACTGTACATGGATTGCCTCTCTGGCCGGAATACAACGCATTCTGCAACACTGGAGCTTCTTATGAAGATATTGTACTCGTTCAGAATGAGTGCAAAACAAAAATACTTCGCGTGTGGCGAGTAGTAGAATGGTGGTGTGGGCAAGCAAAAGTTCACAATCACCCCCAAACGATCGAAATCATTGATAGTAAGCCTCCATATATCCATTGTCCCTACAATCTTACTGTAAACACAAGCTCCGGATACACTGACTGTAGGGCAATTTTCAATCTCCCTCCTGCATTTGTGTTTGACTCATGTCAGGACAGTATTCGAGTAGATGTTTATTATGAAAATGGCATTTTGCTCAATTCGAATGGCGGTTTGGTGACTCTTACCGAGGGAGAGCATACAGTAACTTACAGGGCGTATGATCGTTGTGGTAATCTGGATACTTGCCAGGTGCATGTGAGCGTATTGGACAGAACTCCTCCTGTAGCGGTGTGCCAACGGCAGACCGTCATCACAATGAGTCGCGATGATGAAGTTCACCTCTACGGTACGGCATTAGATGATGGAAGTCATGACGAATGCCATCTGGATAGTTTTCTGGTGCGAAGGATGGACCTCGGTTTTGGATGCGGATTCAATGACAAAATATTCAGACCTTACGTCAGATTCTGCTGCATGGACGTTGGCAAAATCATCCCCGTGGCGCTTCGTGTTGTGGACAAAGCCGGCAACTATAATGAATGCATGGTATTAGTAGAAGTTCAAGACAAAACTCCACCTGTCATTTATTGTCCTCATGATGTGACAATCGCATGTTCAAACCATATTGATACCGCCGATTTCAAAAATCATTTTGGCACGGCAAGCTATTACGATAACTGCGTTGTTACCATGCATGAGTATATTGAGCCCCATCTGAATCAGTGCAATCTAGGCTATTACGATAGAAATTTTGTAGTGCGCGACAATATGGGAAGGTATGACACTTGCACACAAAAGATATTTGTGCGCGATACAGACCTCTTTGACGAGAGATATATCATATGGCCACATGATACTACGATAACGAGCTGTGGTGCTAACACAGATCCTGCCCATTTCAGGGATACATTTGGATATCCTATCATCTTAGACAGAACTTGTGCTCTTATCGGTATCAGCTTTGAAGATCATGTTTTCAATTTTATCCAGGATACAAATCTGTGCTTTAAAGTTCTGCGCAAATGGAAAATCATTGACTGGTGCCAGTTGACATATGATCAAGACAACAATCCTATCATACCGACCTGGACACATGAGCAGGTCATTAAAGTACACAATAAGCTTCCTCCGAAAATGCTGGATGATTGTGAACCACTGACGATTTGTGTCAGCGATGACAATTGTTTGAAAGGGCTGGCCAGATTGCGCCATATAGCCGAAGATGACTGCACGCCTGATAGCTTGCTCAGGTCCGGTTTTAAACTCGATTTGTACAATAATGGCTTGTTTGACAGTACCTATTTCCAATTGGGAAATCGCATATCTGTGGATATTGAGTTACCTCTCGGTGAGCACGAATTTTTCTGGTTCTTTGAGGACCAATGCGGCAATCAGACGGTATGTGCCCAGATCGTGCGAATACTCAATTGCAAAGGACCTACTGCTTATTGCTTGACAGGAGTTGCTGTCAATCTAATGGGAGTGGACACTGACAAGAATGGAACCATCGACGATGGTCTGGCTACAGTATGGGCTTCAGATCTTGACAAAGGCTCTTATCAGATTTGTGGTAATCCTGTGACACTGTCGTTCTCACGGGATACCAACGACAAATACAGAAATTATGACTGCGACAGTCTGGGATTGCGCAGAGTGACGATATGGGTTACAGACCAACTAACCGGTTTACAAGACTATTGTGTGACGAATGTCGTCGTGCAAGACAACAATAAAGTTTGCTCCGGTAGCTCTACATTTGCCAATATCGCAGGGGCAATATTGACACCATATGATGAACCAATCAAGGGTGTCGAAATACAAGTCAACGGTCGATCCAATCCGATGGCTGGAAGTTTTTCCGGGCAGTTTGCTTTCTCAGGATTATTGAGAGGAGAGAACTATACAATCTCTGCAAGTAGGGAAATAAATTATCTGGAAGGCATATCCACACTTGATATTGTGAAAATTCAAAAACACATTTTAGGGAAAGAAACATTTTCCGAGCCTTGGCAGTATCTTGCTGCTGATGTGACCAATGATCATCGGGTGACAGCATCAGACATATCTGCATTGAGAAAATTGATACTGGGAGTGGATTCCAAATATTTGAATAATCTCTCCTGGAAATTCATAGAAGGAAATTATGTGTTTCCGGTTAAGGATGATCCTTGGGCTGAATCATTCAATGAAAAATATCAAATCCAATCCTTGCCAGGTGATATGATGTACCTCGATTTCAGAGGCATCAAAGTAGGCGACGTCAGCAAAGATATGTGGGATTTGTTGAGCTCCGGACAAGCCAGATCAGCTCAAGATGCGGTATTAAGAGCAGAGGTAGCAGGGGATGGATCCCGAATTGCTTTCAAAGCAGCCGAGACTTTCGAAATGGAAGGTTTCCAATGCTGGCTAGAGTTCAATCATGATCAAATGCATGCGGTAGGTGTTCAACCTGGAGCGATTTCACTCCAAGAGAATCAAATTAACTGGATGTTTGCAGACAATGGTTTGCTGCCAATATCGTGGAATAGTGAGCAGAAGAAGCATGTAGAAGCAGGAGAGGTCTTGTTTTATCTTCTTACAGATCGTGAAGTAAATCAGGAAATAGTTGCCAAAATGGCCTTTAATGTGGGACGGATACGACCTGAACTTTACCTAGCTTCAGGTGAAACTAAGAATCTGGTACTTGAAAGCAGAGAGAGCGATATTGCTAAACAAGTGGTATTTAAGCAGCTGCTTCCAAATCCGTTCACCGACCAGGCGACAGTAGAAATCGATTCACCTCTCGATGCTGAAATGCAGATAGAAATCATCAGTTTGGAAGGTAAAATTTTGACTACTAAAATGAGTTCAATGCAGAAAGGACATAATCTACTTAGAATCACAAAAGAAATGGTTGGTCAACCAGGTGTGTACAATCTAAGATTGACTCTTGGCTCTGCATCCAGGATGTATAAGCTGATACTACTGAACAATTAAGTCGTTTAATTTCAGTGTTGTTGAGGCCTAACAGGCTGATAGCTCTATGCATGTGTTTTGTATAGCAGATGCGTTCTGAGGTATACATTTCGAAAAACAAATTGACATAAAATCAACTTTGCCGTAGTTGCGGCTATATGAAGGCTTCAGGGTTTATATAATATTTACTACGACCCTCGCGGAGTGAAGACTGCGAGGGTTTTTTTATTTTTTTAGTTTAATGCTGCCTGAGCACCAAGAATTTGATCTGCTGCATGTCCTATAAAAATTTTTTTCCCTACAACAATTACTGGACGTTTGATAAAAGTATAGTCACTGAGGATATATTTTTTGTAGTCAGCTTCAGTTAAAACTTTATCTTTCAAACCCATGGTTTTGTATTTAATCGCTTTTTTACTAAATAAAGCTTGATAAGATCCCGCGAGTTTGGCCCATTGATCCAGAATTTTTTCATTGATTGGGCTTGATTTGATATCAATTAGTTCACAAGACTCAGTATTGAGATCTGAAATTATTTTTTTACAGGTGCCGCAATGAGGGAGATGGTAGATTTTTTTTGCCATGAGTTTTGTCCTAAGCTTATAACGAATGAAGGAACAAAAGAAGATTTTGTTTGAATAAATTATAAATTTACAGGATGGAGAAAAATAATGCGAATTGGATATTGAATACTGATGGAAGCATTTATCATTTATGTCTAAAACCTGAAGATGTTCCCTCCAACATTTTGACAGTAGGAGATCCGGATCGAGTACCCGAAGTGAGTCGACATTTTGACACTATCCATAAAAAGATTCGAAACAGAGAGTTTGAGATTCATATTGGCAAGCTTGGTGGGCATGATATTTTGGCAATGTCAACCGGTATGGGCACTGATAATATAGACATCGTCATGCAGGAATTAGATGCTCTTGTCAACGTGGATTTTAGTACTATGGAGGCGAAGCCTGAGATTAAAAGTTTGAAAATCATTCGACTTGGTACTTCAGGGAGTATTCAACCTCATATATCTGTAGATCAAATCTTGCTTACGGATTTTGCGATTTCAATGGACAATCTGCACAGACATTATGTGCTCAAACGAAAATTTGAAAATTATGAGATGGAATTATTTCCTTTTCTGGGTATGGTGCATGTGACAAGAGCAGACGCAGATTTATTAAATCAGTTCCAATCACCTCAAACTATCTTAGGCAACACTTTGACGGCACCTGGTTTTTATGGTCCTCAAGGTCGTAAAACCCGACTCCCATTGCGGGAAGATTCTATCATCGAAAAACTTTCAGATGCTGATTTTTCCTTTGGAAAGATAACTAACATGGAAATGGAAACTTCAGGTATTTACTCTCTGGGAGAAAGCTTGGGTCATAAATGCCTGAGTGTAAATGCCATACTTGCTCAGCGCAATACAAACCAATTCAGTACCAATCCTGCTGGGATTGTCAAGCAAATGATAGAATACGTTTTTTCTCGTCTGGTTTTTTAGAATATTTCAGTTCCTGCAAAGTGGAAAGCTGATTCAATTGCAGCATTTTCATCAGAATCAGATCCATGTACTGCATTTTCGCCTACACTTTTGGCATATAATGCTCTGATCGTTCCTGGCGCAGCATTTGCGGGGTTGGTTGCACCGATAAGTTTTCGAAAATCTTCTACTGCATTTTCTTTTTCAAGAATTGCTGCGACGATAGGTCCTCTTGACATGAATGATACCAATTCATCAAAAAATCCTTTATCTGAATGGATTGCATAAAATTCTGATGCTTTTGCCCGGGAGAGTCTTGTGTATTTGAGTGCTTTGATTTTAAATCCTGCACTGCAAATTTTATCTAAAATAGCGCCGATATGTCCAGATTCAACTGCATCGGGCTTAATCATTGTAAATGTCCTGTTGGTAGCCATCGTTATAAAGTTTTTTGTAACGCAGAGTAAACCAGCCGTATGGTTTTTGGTTCATACTTATGAATCCGAATTCTCAAATCAATTGTTAATCCTTTTTCAATGATTCATCCCGTCAATATAAACTCTATCCGAGAGCTTATTTCCTTTCCTAAGAATATATCCATCTTGTCACATCGAAATCCCGATGGGGATGCATTGGGATCAACCCTTGCTTTATCTCATTACCTTCAAGGATTGGGGCATCAAGTCAAAGTCATTATGCCCAGTGAGTATCCGCTCAATTTTGAATGGTTGCCACAGGCTAATCAGATCATTACTTATGACCTTTCACCCAAACAGGCTGAAGATTGGATTAAAGCGTCACAGTTGATTTTTTTGCTTGATTTTAATTCTTTGGATCGCATCGACAAAATGGGTTTATGGGTCCAAGAATCTTCTGCACCCAAAGTCATGATAGACCATCACATCGAGCCGGAGCCGATCGCAGACGTCATCCTATCTGAAGATTGGAGATCCTCAACGTCTGAAATGGTGTATATCATCTTATCGCAATTGGGTCGTGAGGCAAAATTTTCTGATGAAATAGACAAATGCATTTATACAGGGATATTGACAGATACTGGCTCGTTTCACCATAATACCAGTCCGGAACTCTATCGTATAGTGGCGGATATGAAGGAACGCGGATTGCAAGATGGCACGATTCAAGAGATGGTAAACAACAGCCAGCCGGATAAATATTTGCAATTGTTAGGGCATTGTTTGTACAACAGAATGGAATTACTTCCTGACATTCACGCCGGATATATTTATTTGACCCGAGAAGATTACAAAAAATTTGATATCCAAAGAGGGGACACCGAAGGCATAATCAATTATCTGATGATGTTGAAAAGTGTAAGAGTGGGTGTGTTGGTGATGCATCAGCCATCTATCATTAAACTTTCCATGAGATCCAAAGGGGATATCAATGTACAAATGATTTGCAGAAAGTATTTCAATGGTGGAGGTCATAAAAATGCTTCCGGAGGCTCAAGTAAGGTTTCATTGGATGATACACTCAACCATTTAAAAACAGCACTCAGAGAACTTGCTGGCACGTGATAAATTTGTTTCTGGATAAGCTAAATCAGATTCAATTAATGTAATTTCTTCACCTTAGCTTCAGGTAATATTGTGAGGTCTTGACCCATAATGACAATCTCCTTTATCCAATTTACACCCGGAGATTTACCAGGACTGAAACTGCCATATTTGTCTTCTATTCCAAGTGCATTTGCACCTTGTTTGCACGCCCAGGAAAGAACAGAATTTAATGATAACTTTGATTTATACTTAAGGATAGTTTTGATTTCCGATAATATATCCAATTGCCAGTTTGATGACAAACTATCTGTCCCGATACAAATTCTATGACCAGCCGCTGCAAATTGTTCATAATCCGGCAATTGATTTTCGATATATAAATTAGCATTTGGACAGGTGACGAAGTAGGCACGATCAAAATTTTCTATTACTTTTTTGACGTCATTGTAGTGAGTTTGGGTATTGTGTACAAACAGAGTTTGGAATTTTTTGTCAAGATGAATGAGGTTATGGTCGATTGCATTATATGTTTTTGCTTGAAAGTGGGAATAATCAAATCCGAATCCTTCAAAGAAAGGAATAAATCCTCCTCCTTTGGATTCAAACAACTCGTCCTCATCTTTGACCTCTTGATTGTGTATGGAGATGATGGCTTGCTCAGAATTGAAAGTCCGGATTTTTTCAAACAATCGATCTGAAACCGAATACGATGCATGTGGCACTATGGATCTGGGTAACTCACCAAATGAGTGATAAACGCTGCTGTATTGATCAAACATTTGTTCTGCTAAATGATCTTGCATAAAATCAAAAGCTTCTACAAATGTGTGGTAGTAAATTTTGCTTGATTTTTTTACAGCATATGTATCAGATTGGTTAGAAATATCTCCCACAGCAACAATCCCATTTTGATACATTTCCTGATCTGCGCGAATGATGGCTTCATCGATTTCGGATTGGCTAATTTCCCTTTGGCTAACCACCTGCTTTAGAAAAGCCAACAAACCCGTGCCACTGGGGATTCTACCTTTGAGGTGCGATAATTCCAAATGACAATGGGCATTAATAAATCCGGGTGTAAGAAGACCGGGATAAAATATGAATTCCTCTTTGCGAAAATTCCCGGCAGGAAGTAATTCAACAATTTCATCTTGTTGATTGAGTATAAGTCCTGCATCAAATAAAAAATTAGCTTCACCGTCAAAAATACAATTGGAATAGATTTTTTTCATTTCAGCATAAAATTACTTCTGATTTAATTCGGGTAAGTTTAATTCCTGAATCAAAATACCATTTCGAATCCGTGGTTCGAACCAAGTACTTTTAGGTGGTAGAACTTTGTGTTGATCAGCTATTTTTGTAAAATCTGTTTTTCGCACCGGATAAAATTGGACAGCTAGGGTTTGCTCAGGATGAGGCAAATTTTTTATCACAGTTTTCCAAGATTTTGTGCCTTCGACATATCCTATTCTTTGATCCGATCGGATATCTTTGATATGCAAAATATCCCCTAAAATATGTTTGTTGAATAAATCAATATCAAAACTTACTCCGTTCAGTTTTTTTGAAGCGCCAATCATTTTTTTATCCCAAACAAAATTGAAGTATTTACCTGCAAAATAAAAAATGAGCTGGTGTTTTTTTGTCGGTTTTGCGGCATCACTCAATTCCTTCAATTTGCCAAATTCAAGCACTTTCTCAAAAAAAACTTCTGCTGAAATCAAATTGTCTAATTGGACAAATCTGTTGTAAGGGAAAATCGAAAGTTCATCGAAATCGAAGAGGGCACAAAAAAGATATTTGAAACCTTTATCTGACAGATGATGACCTTGTTCTAATATTGTACTGATTGATGACATTCTATGGTGACCATCTGCGATGTATGCTGTTTTTACATTGCGCTTAAATGCTTTTTGAAATTCTTTTATATCCTTTTTGGATTTGATGCAAAACAGATCGTGGATTTGATCATCTTTCTTAAAATTCAAATGAAAACTCGGTTTTACTCCAAGAAAGTTTTCTACAATCAGATTTTTAATTTTTTTAACAGGTTGATAGGCGAGTAGTACGGGTTTGATCACTGCATCACGCTCATACATGAGGCCGGCTATCTTTTTCTCTTGTGCAGTTAAAGTATTTTCATGTTTTTTAATGTTGCCTTTCAAATATTCGTTGATATCAACTCCTGCAAGAATACCGTAATGAGTCCTTAATTTCGTCTTGATACGGTAAATGAAAATTCCAGGATTTTTTTCTTCATAAAAAATGCCTTGTTTGTTTAACTCTGGAAAATCATTTTTTACCGTCTCGAAAAATCCGTCAATGTCATAGATGGAATTGAAATCCGGATGCGCATATTTTATTTCTTTTATATTCACAACTCCTTGATTTGAATTACTTTAAAATTTTCATGAGTGTGTTGAAAAACCAATGAGAATCAGCTTTGATCAGAGTGTCTAGAGCAGTGTTGGCTTTGAGAACAAAGTCAGTAATATTTCCCAACATCTCGCTGAATTCTTTTTGCTCTTCGCCGCATTGATGGCAGGATTTCAAGGTTTTGAGCTCCTCGATGAGAGGATCCAATTCCTTCTGTTTTCTGCGTTCAAGGATGGTCTTAAAGACGATGTGGATATCTTTTTCGGCAACAAAATAGTCACATCTCATACCCGTTTTTTGAATTTTTCGCACCAGATCCCATTCTATCAATGCTCGAATATTCATATTGGCATTTCCCTGAGAAATATGCAACTCAGAAATGATTTGGTCTGCGTTAATCGGCTCTGCAGCGATGAGTAATAAAGCATGGATTTGGGCCATAGTTTTGTTGATACCCCATTGTACCCCTAATGTACCCCAGGTATCAATAAATTTTCCCTTACACTGTTGAAAATCTGCCATTTGACGGTATTCATAGAAATACCACAAAGGTCAAATAGTTCAATACTCCTTTGCTAAAAATTATTTCGGAGACTGATAGAATGGGATTTTGCAAATCTTTGCGCTCATCAATTTATTACCCATTTTCACAAATATTTGATTATCCAAAGTCGCTTGATCGGCAGGTACATAACCCATGCCTAAAGGAATTTCAAGACTGGGTGATTGGGTTCCTGAACTGACAACTCCAATTTGATTGTCCGCCGCGTCGCAAATAGGGTATCCATGTCGAGGCACCCTTCTATCTTCCATAACAAAGCCTACTAGTTTTCTGGAAACGCCTGATGCTTTTTGCTTATTCAAATAATCAGACCCAATAAAATTACCTTTGTTGAGTTTAGTAATCCAACCTAATCCGGCTTCTAAAGGAGAAGTAGTGTCATCGATGTCGTTGCCATAAAGACAAAATCCCATCTCAAGTCGCAATGTGTCTCTTGCACCCAAACCTGCAGGCTCAAGACCTTCAGTTTTACCTGCTTCAATTACTGCATCCCATATGACATCAATTGCCTCTGCATTTGCATAAAGTTCAAATCCCCCTGATCCCGTATATCCTGTTGCTGAAATGAGAACATTGGGAATACCAGCCAAATCACCCTTACGAAAAGAATAATAAGAGATTTGATCCAAAGGTAGGTCAGTTAAGCTTTGTAAGATCTTCATAGCTTTTGGACCCTGGACAGCAACTAAACCTGTTTTCTCGGATATGTTGGTCATTTTAGCATCAAATGTATTTTGCTGTGATATCCAATCCCAGTCTTTTTGAATATTAGATGCATTGACTACCAACATGAATGCTTTTTCGCCTTCTGCACATTTATCTTCAGGAAGTCGATATACCAATAAATCATCTACTATTCCTCCTGAAAGATTCGGAAGACAAGAATACTGTGCATCACCAATTTTTAATTTGGACACATCATTGCTGGTTACATGTTGGATAAGTTCCAGAGCCTGCTTCCCTTTTACGATAAACTCACCCATGTGTGAAACATCAAAAATACCGGCATTTTTTCGTACGGCTTCGTGTTCGATGTTTATTCCTTTGTAACTGATAGGCATATTGTATCCGGCAAAGGGAGCCATTTTGGCTTGCAGCGCTTCATGCCTGGAATGCAGAGGAGTATTTTTAATTTCCATTTTATTCTATAATAATTTCTGTAATTTGATCATTTGGTGTGATGTTAATTAAAACATCCATTCCTGAAATTAATTTTCCAAAAGCGGTGTAAATTCCATCTAAATGAGGCGTTGGAGAATGAGTAATGAAAAATTGTGTGCATTCAGTATTTGCTCCTGCACTAGCCATTCCCAAAATATAAGATGATTGAAAATTCAAATCGCTAATCTCAGTCCGTATGGTATAATTCAGTCCACCATAACCATCTCCCCTTGGACAACCTCCTTGGATAACGAAATTTGGAACAACTCTGTGAAAATATTTTTCTTTATAAAATCCATTTTTAGCGAGCTCAACAAAATTGAGCACAGTAGCCGGTGCTTTTTTTGAAAATAATTGGCATCGCATTTCCCCTTTTGCAGTTTTGATAATACAGTTTAGTGTATCATTCAGATTAGCCACATTTTGCCAATTTACGGGATGATTGTATTCTGGAATTTTGGCTACAAATTTTCGCTTTTGAAGAAATGAAATAGCTGATTCCATTTCATTGTAGCTTTCGATATCACGAGGCAAAGTCAGTTTTGCTTGTGCTAGAGGCAGCAAGGAATCCGGTTGGCAGTAAGCCGAAATTAGACCCCTTTCTTTGGTAAAAAAATTACCCAATACTGCACAAACTCCTGGATCAGCATGGTTCATTTGTCTTTGAAAATACAATGCGAGCTCTATATAAATCGGGTTTCTGTTTCCTTTGTACACGTATGGAAAGTCAGGTCTGGAGATGAGCTGACCTATCGTTTCTGCAATTGCAGTTTGTACTGCGGGATCTTGCTCATCTCTGGAAAGTGCAAAAAGGTAAGATAGTTCTTTGACTTCAGTAGATAAAGCACGTATATATGAAGCTTTAGCTACCGGAATGGACGTCGATTGGATTTGGCTTTTCAACCTGTCTACATATATCTGTCTGGTGAGGGACATATAGGCTGGGACTTTTTTCAAAACCAATTCAAAGGCTTTCGCTCTAAGTTGAGGTATGAAAGAGTTTTGGTCCGCCAATTGCTTGTATTCCTCAATTTTTTCTGCATTACCATATTGAATCAAATAGTCAAATGCGGGGAGTGAAACTTGATAAGAAGGATTCTGTGTAGCACGGAGCGCAAATGTGGTAGCTTGCCCAGCTTTAAAACCATCCAGATTTTTGAAGATATTGCTTATGACCCTGTTTTCAAGGCCGCGCGAGTATAATTCTTCAAGACTTTGGAGGACTTCAGGCGTGCCAATTCTAGAAAATCCTGCAACCAGTGCCATTCTTATTTCGGCATTCTTTTCTTCTATACAAAGTTTTGACAGACGAGCAAGCTCAGGGCTAAAATCTAAATTTTTGAAGCGCTGGATGCAATGAGCAGCCATCATTCTTGTGGTCTCCGAATATTTCGGATTTTCCAAAATCTGGATAATACGCTCTACACTACTTTTACAGAACTTATTGCGCAGGCCAAATCTATAAATTGCCATTATCTGACCGTAGGATAGACTGGAATCTTTGGGCTCATAACTTTTGATGGCACAAATTTTAGCCAATGTGCTATCTCCACCACACTTACCCAGAGCTTCTAGGATTATAGCATTGGTTTTCATATATGGACCTACTGAGTCCACATTAATAAATGCAGAGATCAAGTCATTTTCTGCGCTCGGATGTCCGATTTGGCCGAGGGCAAAAGCTGCTGCTTGTCTAACTTCTTCAACAGGATCCTTTAAATTTTTAATCAGTGCGGACACGGTTGTTGTATCTCTTACAGAAGCAAGAGCAAAAGCTGCTGCGTATCGGTAAGCTGCTTTGGAATGGCTCAGGTATGCTGTATGGGTTTCTGTCCACTTTTTGTCTTTACCTTCCCAAATATTGATAATATTTGGATCATCAGCTTTGAAGGAGATATCATTCGGATTTTCTTCAATAGGCGGGAAGCATGCACTAAAAAAAATACAGATCCCAAAGAGCAAGGATAATAATGTAACAGCCGTGCTTGAAGAAGAGTAACGATATTTAATCAAGAAAGTCAATGTTGAGGCTGGAAATTTGTTCGATTAAACAGTTTTATGGATTCTATTTCGATATTCCTTGTAGTATATTATAACTGCAAATAGCACTGCCGCAAGCATAAGAGAAACTCTCAATACAGCATAATATTTATCAGGTTTGGTGGATTGAATCGTATTGCGCATGGGCAAGAGCAATAGTAATACGATTAGACTACTTAATATTCCGACTGCTTCCAGGGCATACCTTCTATTTTCTTTCAAAGGTTTGTAAAAAAAAGAAAGGAGAATGCCGATAAATGGAATTGATAAAGTATGGAGATCCCTACCGGAAGCTTCATAACTCCATAAGCCCACAATCACAAAGATGGCACTGGTCAGTAAGTTGGCCTGGTGTGGCTTCATTTTTTGTTTTCAAATGAGCTGCTAATATAATGCATTCCCGACAAACGCCCGGGTTAGCCGGTGGCTTCATTCCGTTTTTGACAACTCTGACTTCAGAAAATCAATGACTTTAACCTCCACCGGGTCAATGTTGTAATCTAATGCCAGATAAACAGAAACGAAATCCAGCAAATGCACCAGATAAAAACTTTTTTCTATCAGGTCGGCACCCTTCCCATAGATTTCAAAGACAGACCCGGCATAATGGCCTATTATTTCTTTACACAGGTCTGTCCTAAGTTGCACCCTGGGATGATCATCACCGGACCTTAAAAACAGGACCGCAATATTCGGATCTTGTTGTCTCCATCCCACAAGTTCATTGTGATTCATTTCAGGAATAACATGGTGGCTGCAGAGCCTTTTTGTGTTTTCATTGATTTGTTGCCTGAACCTGATGGCTACGGGTTCTAATAGGTCAGAGCTGTAAATGATGATTCTTTTTCCGTTCAAATGATCTGCCAGCCGCCTTGCATCTTGCATGATTACTTGTTGTCCAAGTGAAAGTCTTTGGATAGTATTTTTCAGAGAAGTTTCAAATTCTGAACTCAGCAATTCTAATTTTTTCAAAATAAACATCTGAGCAACGACGGAATAACCTAAGCAAGCTCTAGGTGATGTCCATCCTGTAGGAAGTTGGATGAAGTCATAGGATTTAGCGAGGGCCATTTTTTTAATCTCCCCACCAGAGCTTATACATTTTATTGAATTTACCCGATTCTCCAAAGTGTTTAAGCAAGAAATGGTTTCTTCAGTATTTCCTGAATATGATGAAGCAATGACCAATGCTGCTGAATCAACAAAGGCAGGCGGGTCATATGATTTCCCTACGATATAAGGAATCTTTAACTCATTTTTAAAAAAAGAGGCAACGAAATCTGCACCAATCCCTGATCCACCCATGCCCGCCACAAAAACCAAATTTGGATGAATAGGGAGCTTTGTGATATTTGACCCGGCCCCAATCTCAATTGCTTCTTGCAATTGGTCAGGAAACCGCTTCACCATTTCTAACATACGTTAATGATTTGAAGGTCAAAAATACTTTGATCCATTGGGATTTTCGAACAAATCGACAAAGCAATGTCTCTCGATTTGATTAATTGTTGGCCGAAAGCAAACAAACCAAATTCAAACGAAAGCTGATGATTTATTTGGTTTAAGCCAATTTTTTGCTTTGAGATTCCATCTCAAAGACAAGATCGCGATATACCAAAAGTAAATTTCTCCATTGATAAAAACAGTTTGGTGTAAATTTTCTTAGGACTAAGCACTAATCAGAGATGTTTAGACTAAGACAGCAGGGATGTGTAAATCCACTTGGAAGATTTATTGCATCAAATTGGAATTGGGTGTAAAGCAATTTTTGGAGTCCATCCATGTTTGACGACAGCATACTGGGACAAGAAACCAAATGATAAACCTTTCAATTCTAAACTTGTTTGCGCCTTGTTAATTGAGACAATATATGAAATGGATATTGGTATTGCTGATGATGTCATGGAGAGTATGCTTCGTGGCTCAAAGTGTAGGAATAATTGAAGGTCGGGTGGTGGATAAAAATACAGAAGCTTCTATCATAGGTGCAAGTGTGCTTGTTCCTGGTACCGATCCTATGGTAGGAACAGCGACGGATGAAAATGGAAAATTCATTCTCAGTCTACCTGTAGGAACATATCAAATACAGGTAACTTATACAGGCTATCTGACTCAAACGATTTTCCATAATGAGGTTTCCAGCGGTAATGTGAATGTAGTTAAAATTGAAATGGAAGAGGACGTCAAGCTTTTGGATGAAATAGAATTATCTGCAAACAGAAGTATCCAAGTCGGTAGTTTGGAAAGTCCTAACTCACTGCAGAGATTAAGTGCTCAGGAGATTAAATCAAGCCCCGGAGGAAATTTTGACGTTTTTAAAGTGATCCAGTCATTGCCTGGTATAGCATCAGTGCCTGGGGTGGGAAATAGAAATGACGTAATTATCCGTGGAGGATCACCTTCAGAAAATGTATATTATCTGGACGGGATTGAAATTCCTGTCATTAATCACTTTACCACTCAAGGTTCTGCAGGTGGATCCAATGGGATTATCAATGTGGCTTTTGTCAATGAGCTGACATTGCACTCAAGTGCATTCGACGCGAGGTATGATAATGCTTTATCGTCGATTTTTCAGTTTAAACAAAAATCTGGCAATAGCACTCGCTTGCAGACCAATTTTCGTTTGAGCTCATCTGAATTTGCAGCGACAGCTGAAGGCCCGCTTTCAAAAAATACAAGTTTTTTGGGATCGGTGAGACGCTCTTATTTGCAATATTTGTTTCAAGCTCTAAATCTTGCAATTCGACCGAATTATTGGGACTTTCAAACAAAAGTACAACATCGATTTTCATCCAAAACGACTCTCACTCTAATAGGTCTGGGTGCATTGGATAATTTTTTTGTTGATGCCGGGGCTGAAAAAGATGTCACCAATGCCTATATCCTGAAGAGGGCTCCTTTTATTGATCAATGGAATTACACTGTTGGATTGAATTTGAAGCACATTTTTTCGAGGTCGGTTTTGGATGTAGCATTGAGTAGAAATACGCTTAACAATCAGTTTGAGCAGTATGAAGATGCAGATAAAAATGATCCGAACAAAAGAAATATAAGTACCTTTTCACAAGAGGCTGAAAATAAACTAAAAGTGAATCTAAGCCAACAATTAACTGGTTGGACTATACATTATGGAGGACATTTCCAGTGGGTTACTTATAGCAATAATTTTGAATCGATCCTCAAAAGAGAAATCAGAGATAGTTCAGGCCAAGTTCTACAATCCGAACTAAAATATATGTTTCAGACAAATATCGATTTTGCAAAGTACGGTGTTCATGTGCAGGCTTCGAGGAGCTTTTTACAAAATAGCTTGGGATTGTCGGTGGGAATTCGATCGGATGCTGACCAATTCACCGGCCCAACACTCTTGCACTGGGTCGATCATATTTCACCCAGAGTATCTTTATCATTTACATGGAACAATCATTGGAAAACAACTGCGTCTGTCGGTAGATATGTAAAATTACCTGCATATACCATTTTAGGATACAAAAACAATAATGGAGAGTATGTCAATAGCGACGCATCTTATATTAAATGTGTGCATTATAGTATGGGAACTGAATTTTTGCCTCGTGCAAGTACTAGAATCACGGCTGAAGTTTTTCTAAAAAGGTATTGGGATTATCCGCTTTCTCAGAGGACGGGGATAAATCTAGCCAATACGGGATCAGAGTTTGGATATATTGGAAATGAGGACATTAATAGCAATGGAAAAGGCCGTGCGTATGGATTTGAATTTTTTGTACAGCAAAAATTAGTCAAGAGTTTTTTTGCTTTAGGTTCTTATTCATATATCTTAAGTGATTTTAGTGGTGAGGATGGAAGTTTGATTCCTTCTTCCTGGGACAATCGCCATTTATTTTCGATCACTTTGGGAAAAAAATTCAAGAAATCTTGGGAATTAGGTCTCAAATACCGATTTGCGGGAGGAACACCGTACACCCCTTTTGATGAAGCTGCATCGCGCTTAAATTATCTGAGCAGTGGAGTTGGAGTACTTGATTACGAAAAGTTAAATACAAAAAGACTCTCAAGTTTTCATCAGGTAGATTTTCGAATTAACAAGAAATGGAACATGAAGAAATGGAGCATTGAGGCATTTTATGATATGACAAATGCACTATTATTTAAAAATCAAGATGTTCCTGATTATGTGTTCGAGCGTACTGAAGACAACAGTGGTTTTAAAACTTCAGATGGGCAACCCATAAAACCTGATGGTTCAAATGCTATTCCAAAAATTCTTTCTGAAGCGCAAGCAAGTTTTATTCCTAGTCTAGGATTTGTGCTAGAATTTTAAATAAGAAATCCTGCTAACTCTTACATTAGCAGGATTTCTTTCAGGTTTGAATTTTAACAGCTACAGTATCTGATTGGCTAAATATTTGTGTCGATTATATTTCATTACTTGAATCGTTGATTCAACAGGAACGTAATATATTGTCAAAGGACTCACACAATTTATTAGCAATAACCTGCAATGAACAGGGCCCGGATAGAATTTTATTTTCAGCTTATTTTAATGCCAACTTCAAATAATTTTGAGCGATGTCATAACCCATCGCCGCTCCTTCTTCAATACTTGTTCGGAAGTGAACCGAGCCGGTAAGATCTATGAATGAGGCTTCCTTTGCTAATTCATGAAAAGATGAAAAGTATTTCTGCTTTACGCGAAGGTTAGTCCTTTTAGCTTGTGTATAATCCATGAATTCATACCTGTAACCAAAAGTGCGAGACAATATCTCTGATGCATTGTAATATACCACAGCATCATCAGATACGAATTCCGGAGTCGGTTGACTTGAAACAGGTGGTATGAAAAACTTCTGGATGAAGGTCCTGATGTATGTGGAAGGCCGCATCAGCTTATATGTGTATTTCTGTTGATAAGCTGCAACCATAGCATCATGATTTGACCACGACAAAAGACATATAGCTTCAAGAGTCTGAGTAAAATTCAATTCAGCACTTTCGCAAAGCTGCAACAATAGCCATGAGGTATGACAAATGGCTGAAGCTTTTGGATCCATCTCACCATTATAGTAATCAAGCAAATCCAACTCGGCTTGGCTCAGATTTGTTGATTTCTGATAAGCCTCGAAAGCTTCGGTGTACATGATTGAATTTGGATCTGGGCTGTAAGCCAATATTTTGGACGGGCTCACGCTTGAGACACTTTCTGTGAGGATCGTTCTGGTTCCACCCCAATAGGGCAGGAGTGGATTGGGAGAATAGTCAGGAGGTGTAGGTACCCACATTCCTGGACTTTGGGGTAAAGTATAGCCTTTGATATAATTTTGCAAAAAAGCCGCATCTTGTCCATCAGTAGTAGAAAAATTGTAAATCTCTGAGCCTCTTTTCGCTCCTAAGAGGAGTGATCTGTGCACAATGTTGGAATCAATGCCTAAGGATAGTTTAGTGACCCAGTTTTGGTACATATTCTCTAATAAATCAAGGTTTGACGAGCCGGCTGCACCATAGAGCGATTGTGCCAGCGTCAACATTGCTCGGTTGTACACGAGTCCATAATTGTATTCCAATTCAGGATCTCCTTGGCTCAGCTGAGTTTGAAAACCGCCTACACGGTTTTGTAGAGATTTGTATTCAGGCAAAGCAGGTATGACATTTTCATACATGGTCAATGCCATATAACTCAATGCTCTAGCGGTGACCGGGTCTGAATAACCGTTGACCCTGCTACTCAGCAAAAGACTCATTTCAAACCAGTCAGTAAGCATCTTTGGATCAGCAGATTGAAGTGAGGTGGGTGGTACAGGTGATGGCTCTTTGCGGCACGAAGTGACGAAAGCGCTGAAAGCGAGGAGCAGACAGGCTGCTACGTTCGACCTGAATCGTTTCATATTCTAAAGATTTAACTGTTTACATGGGCTAAAATGCCCAATCAAACACAAACATATTACATTTTTATTTAATGTGTAAGTATTTGATAAAATATTTTCCTTTTTGCAGCTAAAATCTACTATTTTTTTTCGTTTGCTTTGAATTTGAACAGTTTTTCCATTACATCGCCCAACTGTTCGATGGCGATTTTTTTGGTCAAGATCTTTTTGTTTTCATCCAATATATAAACCTGGGGAGTGCTTTTTACGTCGTAGAGTATCCTAAAATTTGAAGAATGTGTAGGATCACTTGTGTTGATCCAGTTATCCATATGAAGGGATTCAACTCCTTCCCAACATGATTTTTCATCTTTACCTACTTTGTTGCAAAGGGCAAATATTTCTACTCCTTTTGACTTATAATCGTTATAAAACTTGATCAATTCAGGCATCGAATGCTTGCAATGGGAACAATCAGGAGCCCAAATGACGAATACCGTATATGGCGAATTAACACTATGTAGCGTGATAGGAGTTCCATCTTGTTTGAAAACTTTGATGTCGGGGGCAATTTTGTCGATAAGCAAAGGCTTCAAGGCTTTGGCATCCTGGACAATTTTGGCTAAAGTTTCTGCATCAACCCAAGGAGCTTTCCCTGCTCCATAATACTTTTCGGCGAGGTGTACATAAACCCCATCCATCCCAACATACTTGCTATTGCCATAGTTATTGAGTGAAGAAGACAATAAATATTTATATAATTCACCCTTCTCCGGGCATTTTGAAAAGATATAATCCAAAGCTTGATTGATTGAATCAGGGACCTGTGCAGTAAGTTTGGTTAGGTAACGGTCAATTTTATTATGAAAAAGCGGTAATCTGACCGCCCGATCGTCTGTAAAGTCAACGAAATCAAAATAATGCGTTCTATAATAGAGGAAAGCTTTCTCATCTTTTTCCATTTGTGTGGTGCCTTCGAACACTGGAATATCGACATCCAAAGACCATCTGATCAGTGTAGAAAGTACACTTTTGTCCCTCGTCTTAAGAATTAGGTTTTGTTTGTTCTTGACCTCAGTATCCAAGTTAGCAAGTCGCTGTTTGATCGGAGCCTGCTTCAAACTATCAGTTTCTGACCTTAACTTGCCTTGTAATGAATCAGCTTCAGAACGTCTAGATGAGACAAAATCTACATATTCTATGAATTCTTCATTCAGTTTGCTATCCTTATACTTAAGTTTTCCGCTGAGATCATCTGCACTGGTCCGGATACTAAAATTTTGTTTTCCACTTTCAACCAGCATCTGGAAATAATCATTGTCTGGTCTCGTAACTATCAGATACATGCCTGGTTCGAGTTCGTCTTTTCCTTGAAAAATAAATTCTCCATTCTTCCCGATAGCGGTATCTTTCAAATATTGCTTTTCTCCATAGTGATACCCTAACATCAGAGTATCGTTGGGGTAATTGTCTATGGTAACTTTTATTTTGTAAGCCTGACTAAAGACAGCCTGGACAAACATTAGGTGGATAATAAATAATGTGATTCTGTTCATGAAATGGAAAGCTTTCTTCTCTGGGATTAAAAAAATTGTGCCAACTGCTTAATAATACGTGAAGAAACATATTTAGTTGCCTTTTTGCGTGATGCAGGCAGAGATATTAACATTTCTTTAATTTGATAATGGGCGGTTGGCAAGAAGAAATAAAACTGCCATTCTGACCGCAACTCCGTTTTCCACCTGATTGAGTATAATAGAGTGCTTGCTATCAGCAGCATCTGTGGTTAGTTCAACTCCCCTGTTTATGGGACCGGGATGCATCAGGATAATTTCTTTGTCAAGACTGTCGAGAAGTGCTCTATCAATCCCAAAATACTGTTGGTACTCTCGGGCAGATGGAAAATATTGAAGATCCTGCCTTTCAGTTTGAATACGCAAGACATTGGCTACATCACACCATTTCAGAGCTTCTTTGACCTGGTATGTTTGTTCTACACCAAGTGATTGGATAAACTTGGGTAAGAGTGTAGGTGGACCACAAACTTTCACCTTTGCCCCCATTTTGCGCAGTAACAAGATATTAGAAAGAGCCACTCTGGAATGTAGTACATCACCTATAATGGCTACTTTGATGTCTTGCAATGTGCCTTTTTTCTCCCTGATTGAAAATGCATCTAGCAAAGCTTGGGTTGGATGTTCATGTGTGCCATCACCGGCATTGATCACTTGAGCGGGAATCCTCTCAGACAAAAATCTGGCAGCTCCTACAGATGGGTGCCGGACTACAATCATGTCCACTTTCATAGCCAGGATGTTTTGTACGGTATCCAGCAAGGTTTCACCTTTGCTGACTGAGGATCCTGAAGCAGAAAAATTGATGATGTCAGCAGAAAGTCTTTTTTCTGCCAGTTCAAATGAAAGCTTGGTCCTAGTTGAATTCTCAAAGAAGAGGTTTCCTATTGTTATATCTCTCAAAGAAGGCACTTTCTTTATCGGTCTTTGCAAGACTTCTTTAAACTGCTCTGCGGTCTGGAGAATGAGCTCTATATCTTGAACGCTTAGATCTTTAATGCCAATCAGATGTCTTCCTGTGAGAGTTTGGTTGGTCATATTTGTTTAGGTTCGGAGTCAAACATTATGATCTTATCAGTATCACCTTCTTCAGACCATTTGACTTGTACGTAGGCTTCTTCCAGAGCGTCCACCCTCATACCAACATAGTTTGGCTGAATAGGAAGGTGGCGGTTGAATCTTCGATCCACAAGAACCAATAATTCTACTGATGCTGGTCGTCCAAACTGTTGCAGGGCTTGTAATGCTGCCTGTATTGTCCTGCCGGTATATAGGACATCATCCACCAAAATAACTCTTTTATTTTCGATCAAAAAGTCAATTTCTGTGGAAGCGGCAGTCAGGATTTTGTTTCCTTTTCGAAAGTCGTCTCTAAAAAAAGTGATGTCTAACTTTCCGGAAAGAATTGCAAGCTTGGGGTCAAGTTGATATAATTTTTCTTTTAGGCGCTCAGCTAGCCAGACACCTTTGTTTTGTATGCCAATGATACATGACCCGGAAAAATCTCCATGGTGCTCCATCAACTGAAAACAAAGACGCTGGATGCTTCTTGTGAGGCTATCTTTACTCGCGATTATTTTGCCTTTGCTTTTGGTAACTGCATTCACAGGAATCAAAGATAATTCATTTTTGAGAAAACGAATGACGCATCTATATTGTTAGCTTATCTAAATGTCAATAAAATCAGGCTTTCTACGGATAAAATTTCAGTCAAATCATTTTATCTTCGCTTAATTTAATTGCATTTGGAGTGAATTGAGATTGTCTTTAGAAGAATACTCTACCTCAATTCAATTCGTGCGTTCTTTTTAACCTTTAAAAAAATAAAGATGAAGTTATCTCTAGGTATTTGCACTTTTCTTTGGATGAGCATCCAATTGTGTCAGGCACAAGTTGTGATTAATGAAATCATGTACAATCCGCCGGAAGCGGGCACTGATTATTTGGAATTCATCGAACTTTATAATCCCGGAAATTCAGACATTCCTTTAAAGGATTATAAGATCAAAGATGGTGTCACCTATACTTTCCCGGATACAATAATCAAAGCTCGATCATTTTATGTGATCTGTGGAAATCAACAAAAGTTTGATTCAATCTTTGGTTTTAAACCTGCCTTTTGGACAGGGACTTCTGCATTGGCAAATGGAGGTGAATTGGTTTCTATAGCGGACCCCAGCGGCAATCTAGTGGATTCAGTGAGGTATTCACCAGGCTTGGGAGGGTGGAACAGCAAAGCAAATGGCCAAGGCTATTCTCTAGAACTGTGTAGAGCAACAGCTGATAACTCTCAAGCAGGCTATTGGAAACCTTCCAATAGAAGTACTGGGTTTTCGATCGATGGAAAACAACTTTTCGCTTCGCCTAATATTGCCAACAATGTAGAATGTGCTGAATATACGATTGGCATAACCAACATTACGTTCAATCCCGCTCAAATTGAAATTTTCCAAGGCGAACATATCGAATGGCAAAATATCTCAGGGGTTAACAATGTCAATGGGAATTTGTCCACTTTCCCATTGAATCCTGAGGGTTTTGGTAATGGAAGCCTTTCAGGTTCAAACTGGAGTTATGTAAAACGATTTGACATTGTAGGAACATACCAGTACCAGTCCGATTCTGACCCTAATCAGCTTCATGGGATCATTACCGTGAAACCACTGTCTGGTGGATATCCTGTCTATCCGATTGGTGTAGTCACATCGGTGAATTCATTAGGCGACGCAGATTCGTTGAACATAAATTGCCAACTTGATGGTGTAGTCTATGGTGTTAATTTGAGACCTCAGGGCCTTCAATTCACGCTCATAGATCAATACAACGATGGAATTGCAGTGTTCAGCCCAAATAAAAATTACAGTTATACCGTTAAAGAAGGAGACAAAGTTTCAGTCAGAGGATCTATCTCCCAGTTCAATGGACTTATCCAAATCACACCCATCACAGCTCCTGATACGATCATTTACATCTCATCCGGAAACAAACTTGTAGATCCTACAGTTGTGACCAATCTAAATGAATTAACCGAATCACAGTTGGTAACAATAAAAAATGTGCACATAGAGAACCCAATCACTTGGAGTAACAATCCAACTGGATTTACAACCCGCGTAACTGACGGAGTGAATAGTTATGAAGTGAGAATCGATAATGACGTAGATCTTGTTTCAAAAAAAGCGCCGGGTGGAACATTCAATATTACTGGGATTGGAAGCCAATTTGACGGGGCAAGTCCTTATTTTGACGGATATCAGTTGATGCCTAGGTATATTTCAGATATCAATCCATATGATCCTGAGGGAGGATTCTATAAGGCGTTAACTATTGGAAAAGTAACCACCT
>Ga0268298_10001172_pt1 | contig 31449 bp, 32 predicted proteins | sample WWTPWeurt_MetaG_FD_194462 | JGI IMG/M metagenome (GOLD analysis project Ga0268298, IMG submission 194462) | Activated sludge microbial communities from WWTP in Nijmegen, Gelderland, Netherland - WWTP Weurt | ecosystem: Engineered > WWTP > Aerobic digester > Activated sludge | place... | reverse complement strand
TTCGCCATATTTATTGGTGGGAATGCCGCCCATCGCATAATGGGCCGTCGGCTGGATCGGCATCATCTGGGTCACAGGATCAACGCCGAGATAGACACGGCAGAAATCCACAATGTCAGGGATCTTCGTCAGAACCGTGTCACCAGTTATTTTCAAGGGAGAACCGTCGGGGTTGGTACGTCCGTCCAGCGCAGCAAATTTGTTGACCGTCTCAGGGCGAATATCCAAATAGACGAAGTTCTTGCCGCCAATGCCTCGGCCTTCTTTAATTTCGGTATAGATCGCGCGCGAAACCACATCACGTGAGGCGAGGTCTTTCACGCTGGGAGCATACTTGGGCATGAAACGTTCGCCCTTGTCGTTGAGCAACACCGCGCCTTCACCACGCGCGCCTTCTGTAATAAGAATACCGAGCTTGTAAATACCCGTCGGATGGAACTGGAAAAATTCCATATCCTCCAACGGAATGCCGTGACGCAAAAGGATCGCAGGACCATCGCCCGTGTACGCGTACGCATTGGAGGTCACTTCGAAAATGCGACCATATCCGCCAGTGGCGAAGATAACAGCCTTCGCGTGAATGGTGTGCAGTTCACCAGTAGATAACTCAACCGCAACAACGCCCGCCGCCTTGCCATTCACCATGATGAAATCAAGCACTTGATATTCATCAAAGAAATTAACCTTGTTCTTCAAGCACTGCTGATACAGAGTTTGCAGGATCATGTGACCTGTGCGGTCCGCGGCGTGCGCGGCTCTTCTCACAGGTTTGCCAGTTTCATTGTTGGTGTGCCCGCCAAACGGTCGCTGTGAGATGCGGCCTTCGGGTGTGCGGTCGAATGGCAGCCCCATGTGTTCCAGTTCGAGCACCGCGTCGATCGCTTCATTGCACATGAATTCGATCGCGTCCTGATCACCCAAATAATCCGACCCTTTAACAGTGTCATACATATGCCATTCGGGTTTGTCTTCTTCGTAGTTGCCCAGCGCGGCAGAGATGCCGCCCTGCGCGGCGCCCGTGTGCGAACGCGTGGGATACATCTTACTGATCACTGCGGTCTTTGCCGACTTGGATGCGTACAGCCCCGCCATGAGTCCTGCACCGCCCCCGCCGACAACAACCACATCAAATTGATGAACTTTTGCCATGAATTATTCCTTTTTGACGATGGACAATTGACCGTGGACGATATTGTCCATTGTCTATCGTCCATGGTCAGATATTATGCAGTCCAGATAATATACAAACCAATGGGAGCGACAACAAAGTAACCGAGCATATTCAGAATACGGATCCATTGCCGCTGGGATGCCCTGGCAAAATAATCATCCAGAACAACGATCACACCATGCATGCCATGCGACGAAGCAGTCAGGAACATTGCGCTGGCCACCAATCGCCAGAACATGGAAGCCCACGGAGCGATATCTGGAACATTTGTAAACTGTACATGGCCGGGGTTTGTGACCAGCGCCCAGCGCAAAACTTCAATGAAGCTCATCTGGTTTAATGCCCCCATTACAAGCGCTCCCACCACACCAACAAGGATAAAGAAATACATCCCAAGCGCGGTCAGGCGGGTGAAAGCCCACATGAAGGTTTCAAAACTCATGCCGCGTTTTGAAAGCGGAAGGGTTCGCGGTTTTGCCTGAGTCATCAAAGCCTCCCGATTGCAGTGGTAATGATTGTGACCACCGCAAAGCTGTAAAGCACGATAAAAACAATCCACTCGATCATGATCGCTCTGCGATGATGCAGGATCAAACTCGGAAATAAATCCAGGATCGTGATGCGGAGTCCATTGATGGCATGGAAAAGCACGCAAAAAATGATGAATATCTGAAAGAACGGGCTGATATAAATATCACCAATCACATCGCCGATTTTCCAGCCTTTTCCCTCCACAAAGGTGGCAAGAATATGCACAGTAATGAAAATAGCCATCCCCATCCCGCCAATGCGGTGCAGGATATAGGTCAAAAATGGACCTTGTCCCTTGTATCGCAAAGCCGTCTGCAGGCTTACATCCCTTTTCAAGCCCATTGAATTCTCCTTGATGATTTTTTTGCTTGTAACTTCAGGCACAAGCCACTATTTTACTCTTGTAACAGTTGAATTGCCAGTTTTTGTTTTTAGCACACCTTTTATTAAAAAAAAGCCGTATCTTTGCTGATACGGCTTTTCAATTAACCTCACCTATACAGTTCTTGGCGGCGGAGCGAACTCTTCGATCTGTTTCACGATATCCGCCAGAGGCATGACCTTCGCGACGGAGGATCTCTTTTTGCCGAAACCAATGCTGTCCAATACCAATGTGCGCTTGAGAAGTTGAATGCCAAAGGCAGGGTCAACGCCTTTGGGACAGGCCTGCGAACACGCGCCCGCCATGTGACATTGGTACGGTCCGTGGAACGCATCGAGAGCTTCGAGTCGCTCTTGCAGACCGCAGTCACGGTTGTCGATGGTGTAGCGATAGGCTTGCGCCAAAGCCTGAGGTCCAAGGAAAAGCGGATCTGTTGCGACGGTGGGACAGGCCGCGAGACACAATCCGCATTTGATGCAGAAGGTGAACTGGCTGTACTCGTCGCGCTGCTCGGGAGTCTGAATGAACTCGCCTGTTGGCTCGTCAATTTCCTTTGAGTTGCTGAGAATGATGAACGGTTTGATGGCGGCGTGCTTCTGGATCAGCGGTTCCAAATTCGGGACAAGGTCTTTGACATTGTCATAGTTCGGCAGCGGAGCGATCGTGACCACGTCCGTTTCCAAATGCAGCACCTGGGTCTGGCAGGCGAGCATCGGCAGGTGGTTGATGAACATTCCGCATGAACCGCAGACTCCCATACGGCAGGAGGAACGCCACGCCAGGGTCGGCGCCTGTTCCGCTTTGATCTCGTGCAAAGCCTCAAGCACGGTCATGCCATCCGGGACATTCAGTTTATGCTCCTCCCAATGCGGAATGGTATCCACATCAGGGTCATAGCGGCGGATGCGAAAGGTAATTGGTTTTGTGTCAGTCATGTCTCATACTCCAGGGTGAACGAACGTCCACCAGGTAACGTACGTGCCAAGTGCGAAGATCAGTACGCCAACTGTTAAAATACCCCAATCCACGACCTTCACCATTGCAGGCGAAAGCGGTAACTCGCGGATGATCCCGCGCGTTCCATACAATCCATGATACAGACCCGCAGCAAGCAGGAGGATATACACAACAAACTGAGCCGTACTTTTGCCGCGTTCGATCATCGTCGCAAAATCACGCGCCTTTTCCACGCTCATCCCGTAAAAGACGGGCGCATAGTGCTGGACAGCGAAGTGCATGCCAAGCAAAATTGCAATGACTGGAATTACCAGAATATGTAAAGACCATAAACGAGTTTCACGCATGAGATCTCTCCTACTTGAAGAACAAGCTCGAACCACCCAGCGCCATCAACAGCCCAGCCAGCAGCATGATGATATAGGTCAAGGGGCGGTGCTTTATCACCGATGATTTATATGGAAAGATAGGTTCCTGCGGTTTGCCCAAAAAGAAACCCAGTTCCACCAACAGCAGACGCACACCGTTCATCGCATGGAAAACCGCCGCCGCAAAAAGTAAATATTCGACGATCTTGAAGACAGGTGATGCGAACAATCCCATCAAATCCGCCCAGGCTTCCTCGCCGCGCATACGATTTGCAGTCTCGATGATATGCAGGACCATGTAAGAGATCAGTCCCAGCCCTGAAAGGCGATGGCCAATGTACAGGTAGCGTTCAAATGTATAGTTGCCCGCGTACACCCAGCCCTTGAGTCCGAGTCTGTTGTTATAAGCAGTAGGTTTGTTTGCCATGATTAGTACTTCCTTTCGACAGGCTTCCACATAGAAATATCCACTTTGCTGTAATCCAATTTCGGCCCGGCTTCGGTATAAGTCGCCATGGTGTGCTTCAACCAGTTCTCGTCATCGCGGACTTTGTAATCACGCCGGGCATGCCCGCCGCGTGATTCGGTCCGTGTCAACGCACCAAGCGTGGCAACTTCCGCCACATCGATCATGAATCCAGTTTCAACGGCACGCTCAAGATCGGTGTTGTAGCGCAGGCTCTTATCCTTCAACGAAATAGACTTGTAGCGTTCCTTCAATTCGCGGATCTTCTTCAAACCCGCTTCCATCTGTTCGCCCGTGCGGAAGACGCCCATTGTGGCGTCAAGATTCTTGCGCAGTTCCTTACGGATCTGGTAATGATCTTCTGTTCCCGTGGATTTAATCAGCGCTTCGATCTTCGCCCATTCCTGATCGGCCGTCTTCGGCATTTCTGGCATCGACGCAGTCTCGCAATAACGCGCCGCTTCCTCACCCGCCACACGTCCCCATACCAGGCATTCCGCCGTGGAGTTCGCGCCGAGTCGGTTCGCGCCGTGCAATGAAACGCAGGATACTTCGCCTGCCGCCCAGATATTCTCGACGGGCGTATGTCCCTTAATGTCGGTATGTACGCCGCCCATGGTGTAATGCGCCACAGGGCGGATCGGGATGGGCTTGTCAATTGGATCAAGCCCGATGTGTTTGATGGTCACTTCGCGGATGAGCGGGAGGCGCTCAAGTAGTTTTGCCCTGCCAAGGTGGCGCAGATCCAAATGGATGTAGTCCAGCCCCTCAGGTCCGGGGAAGCCGCGGCCTGCTTCGATCTCGGTCATCTCTGAACGGGAGACCATGTCGCGCGGCGCGAGTTCCATTTTTGAGGGAGCGTAATTCCCCATGAAACGCTCACCTTTTGAGTTAAGCAGTGTTCCGCCCTCGCCGCGACAGGCTTCGGTCATCAAAATGCCACTCGGGATGAGTCCCGTCGGATGGAATTGAATGAATTCCATATCCTTGAGCGTCAGACCGGCGCGATAGGCCATCGCCAGCCCGTCGCCGGTCACTGTTTCAGAGTAGGTGGTGAATCCGAAGATCTGACCAGCCCCGCCCGCCGCAAGAATGAGTGCCTTGCCGCGAATCAGCACGAAGCGGCCGTTGATCATATCGATCATGGTCAAACCGGCGAAGCGTCCGTTTTCGATGAGGATGGATGTGACAAAACCTTCATCGTAGCGATTTATTTTCTTGGTGTGCTTCATCAGGGTATCGTACAGGGTCTGCATTTCGAGGTGACCGGTCTTGTCCGCAGCGAAGACTGCACGCGGATATGTATGCCCGCCGAACGGACGCTGTGCGATATGACCTTCTTCCGTCCGAGACCAGGGAATGCCCCAGTGATCGAGATGCAGAATTTCCTTTGGCATCTCATGCACGAAGAAGTCCACTACATCCTGGTCAGCCAAAAAGTCAGAACCTTTGACCGTGTCCCAGGCATGCAGTTCGTAGCTGTCGCCCATATCCTGGCGCATGACAGCGGCAGTTCCTCCCTCAGCCGCCACGGAATGCGCACGCATTAGTTGTAATTTCGAGACCAAAGCAATATCCAATTCCCCTTTGCTTTGTTTTGAGGCTTCCAGCGCGGCGCGTAAACCTGCCAAACCGGTGCCCAAAATGATCAGATCATGATTATAGACTTCCATTGGCTGTACTTCTCCTTGCGGGATAAGGTGAATCCATCAATTCGAGATTTATTGTAGTCTTTATCCCCTTTTTGGTTAGTGATAATTGTCATGGATTGCTCGGAGTGTAGTCATAGTAATTGGGGAATCAAAAAGCCGGGACGCGATCATCCCGACTTTGGGCTTGCTACTGGAGCGCAGACTTCAGTCTGCCTTTTAGTTTTGCGGACTAAAGCCCGCATTCCATCAGGCTACCAAAAGAAGCACGAGCCCGATCAACGCTGGCAGAGCTTGAATATAAAATATTCGCTTGCTGACGGTATATGTACCAAAGAGCCCGGCAATAATCACGCAGCTTAGAAAGAAGATCTTCACAGCATCATCCGCAAAAATCCCCCAGACCAATCCCGCTGCAAGGAAACCGTTATACAAGCCTTGATTCGCCGCCAGTGTTTTGGACTGCGCCGCGAACTCCGCCGTGGTGCGGAAGGACTTTCGGCCGGCAGGCTTCTCCCATAGGAACATTTCAAGGATGAGGAAGTAACCATGCAAAAGCGCCACGATACCGATAATAATATTTACGATAATGTTCATTGTGTTCTCCTTGTAAATAAAGTTGTGTACTTATTCCAGTGTGATGATACTCCCAAAATAAAAGTCGGAACCAAATTGGCTCCGACTTTTGAATTCAACATTCTTTAACTATTTATTACATGTGTTTGATGATCGCGTCACCAAACTCGGAACACTTCACTTCAGTCGCACCGTCCATCAGGCGGGCGAAGTCATACGTCACGGTCTTGGCTGCAACAGCGCCTTCCATACCCTTGACAATCAGGTCGGCAACTTCGCCCCAACCCATGTAGCGGAACATCATCTCGCCGGAGAGAATGACCGAGCCGGGGTTTACTTTATCGAGATCTGCATACTTGGGCGCGGTGCCGTGAGTCGCTTCGAAGATGGCATGACCAGATACATAGTTGATGTTCGCTCCAGGAGCGATGCCGATACCGCCAACCTGCGCGGCCAAAGCATCGGAGAGATAATCACCGTTGAGGTTCAAGGTGGCGATCACATCATAATCCTTCGGGCGGATGAGCGTGAATTGCAGGCTCACATCGGCGATGGAGTCTTTGATCAGGAGCATCTTCTTCCACTTGCCGCCGCCGTGGGTGTCCCACAGTTTCATGGCTTCTTCCACTTCGCCCTTGATGTCATTCTGCTGGGCAGGAGACATCATGTCAAAGCCAGGGTCGATCATCTTGGCGTTATCTTCAATGCTCAAATCAGCTTTTGCTTCTTTGTTGCCGAGGATCCAGGTCTCGCGCTCGGTAACGATCTCATTGCGGAACTCACGCTTGGCAAGCGCATAACCCCAATCCTTGAAAGCGCCTTCAGTGAACTTCATGATGTTGCCTTTATGGACGAAGTTCACGCTCTTGCGTTTGTTATCCAATGCCCATTGAATGGCCGCGCGCACGAGTCGCTCGGTGCCTTCCACAGAAACAGGCTTGATGCCAATGCCTGCTGTTTCAGGGAAGCGCATCTTGGCATATTCCTTCGGGAAATTTTCCTTGAACATCTGCATGAATTTGGTATTGTCTTCAGTACCATACTGGAACTCAATACCGGTATAAATATCCTCGGTGTTCTCGCGGAAGATGACCATGTCCACATGCTCGGGGTGTTTCACTGGGGAAGGCACGCCGGTGTACCAACGCACGGGGCGCTGGCAGACGTACAGGTCAAGGAGTTTACGAAGCGCAACATTCAAGGAACGAATGCCGCCGCCGATCGGTGTGGTCAACGGTCCTTTGATGCCGACCAAAAATTCCTTGAAGGCTTCAACTGTCTCGTCGGGCAGCCAGCTCTGGAACATCTTGAACGGCTTCTCGCCGGCGTACACCTCCATCCAATGGATCTTGCGTGTACCACCGTATGCCTTCTCGACCGCCGCATCGAACACGCGGACAGAGGCACGCCAGATGTCGCGTCCGGTGCCGTCGCCTTCCACGAACGGAATGATCGGATTATTGGGAACGTTCAACTTCCCATTTTCAATTGTGATCTTCGCCCCGCCTTCGGGGACCGTTACCTGTGTGTATGCCATTTGAATTTCTCCTTTGGAAATTTTGTCGGATTATAACAGTGGACTTTTTTTACCTTAAGTGACAATTGTCACTTCATCCCGTTTCAATTCTGACCGGTTGACTGTTCCTGTTCCAACAAAATTAGATTTCCTCTTGACACTCCTCCGAATCGGCGTAAAATACCGCACAATATGCACAAAGGAATTCAAGGCAAAGACCTGTATCATCATCACTTCTTCGGAACGGTTATTTCATTTGTGAACTAGAGAGTCGCTTTTCAGCGGCTCTCTTTTTTTATATCCCATCAGAAAGAGGAGAATGTTATGGCAGCAAAGAAAAAGGTACCAGCAAAGAATCAACCCGTTGTTCAGAAGCAGGTTGAGGCGCAGAGGGAAACGTCGGGAAAGGTCTTCGGCTTTTTACCCGATGACACACCTCCCATTGGCGCAATGTTGAGTCTCGGCTTCCAACAATTCCTGACGATGTTCCCCGCCACGGTACTGGTCGCCATTCTGACCAAGTTCGATGTCGGCATCACATTGCTGGCTTCGGGGCTCGGCACGATCGTGGCGCTGTTGGTCTCCAAGCGCAAGATCCCGATGTACTATGGCTCGTCATTTTCATATATCGCGGTCATCATCACGGTCATGAGCAAATTCGCACCCGATTGCTATAACTCCACAGCGACTTATTGTCCGGAAGGTGTGCAGATCGTACAGGTGGGCATCATCCTGACCGCCGTCTTTGAAATCCTGATCGGTCTGCTCATCATGCGCATCGGCAAGACCGCGTTGGACCGCATTTTGCCGCCGATCATCACAGGCTCTATGGCGATGGTCATCGGCGTGGCATTGGCGAACGCCGCGCTCGGGAATGCAGGCAACTGGGCCGCGCCTGAAGTGGCGACATCCACATGGACAGTGGCTTTCATCACATTGATTGCGACCATTCTCTTCTCAGTTTATTTGCAGGGCAAAGGACTGATCGGCATGCTCCCGATCCTGCTCGGAGCGATCTTCGGGTACATCGTCGCCATTCCATTTGGATTGGTTCATTTTGAAAATGTCGCCAATGCCGCATGGCTGGAACTGCCGAAGTTTACCTTCCCCGCATTTGGAAACCCTGCCGCCTGGGGCATGGCCTTGAGCATCGCGTTGATCTTCATCGCCACCGTGCCAGAATCCACAGCGCATCTTTACCAGATGAGCCTGTACATTGATGAGCTTGCCGCAGAAATGGGTCGCAAGCCTTACAACATCAAGGAACTCATCGGCCTCAACCTCGTCGCAGACGGCGCGGATGATATTATCGTCGGCATGGTCGGCGGATGTGCAGGCACGAATTACGGCGAGAACAACTCGCTAATGGCGATCACCCGTAATTATTCCACAGCGGTGCTCATGGCGGCCGGCGGTATGGCGATGATCTTCGGTTTCTTCGGCAAACTCGTGGCCCTGGTCAACACCATGCCCACAGCAGTCGTCGGCGGATTGAGCATTTACCTCTTCGGTGTGATCGGCATGCAAGGCGTCGCGCTCATTCAATCTGAAAAAGTAAATCTCTTCGACCCGAAGCAGCTCGCAGTCGGCGCGGTGATCCTTATCACAGGCATCGGCGGAAATCTCGCGCTTGCGAATGGCGTCTTCCCCTTCCAAATTCCGTTCCTTTTCCCTAACGGAATTCCCGCCATCGTCTTCGCCGCCATCATCGGCATCTTCATCAACTCGATATTCCTGATCTTCAAAGCCCCCGCAGTACGCGGCGATTAACACAGATAGACTTATTGTATACTTGGGATTGGGAATGGAGTCCGTTCCCAATCCCTTTTTATATCCGCTTCATCACTTAATCTGACACCTGATTCTGGAACCCTGAAAGATGATAAAACTCCCCGGCTTAATTGACCCGCACGTCCACTTGCGCGAACCCGGCGCGACTCACAAAGAAGATTTTGATTCTGGAACATCCGCCGCGCTGGCAGGTGGGATCACAATGGTATTGTCCATGCCTAATACCAAACCTCCCATTTTTGATGCGGATACGCTTGATCTTGCTTTAGATGCTGCAAAGCAAAAAGCTCGCTGTGACTATGGTCAATTCGTTGGCGCAGGACCGGATAACGCGAGCATGGCGGCATCGCTTTCAGATAAAGCGGCCGGGCTCAAAATGTATCTGGACTCAACCTTTGGAGAATTGCGTCTCGACGATATGACCTTATGGCAGCCACATTTTGAAAAGTATCCAAAGAAATATTCCATTGTGGCCCACGCTGAAAGCCGCAGCATGGCGGCGGCGATTTTATTTTCTGCGATCTATGACCGTCCGGTGCATATCGCTCATATTTCATTGAGGGAAGAAGTTCTGTTGATCAAAGCCGCCAAAGAAAAGGGACTCAAAGTCACCTGTGAAGTTGGTCCGCATCATTTGTTTATGACTTCATCCTCTCCCTCTGGCAGAGGACAGAGTGAAGGGCGAATGGAAGTCCGCCCGAGACTGGCAACTCAAAAAGATGTGGACGCGCTTTGGGAGAACCTTGACGTGATAGACTGCTTCGCCACTGACCACGCGCCGCATACTGTGGCAGAAAAAGATTCAGCCACTCCCCCGCCGGGATTCCCCGGGTTGGAAACCATTTTGCCTTTACTCCTTACTGCTGTCAGCGAAGGCAGGTTAACTCTTGATCAAGTGATTGAAAAAATGTACACCAACCCCAAAAAGATTTTTAACCTGCCAGATCAACCTGAAACATGGGTCGAGGTTGATGAAAACACGGTATATGAAATAAAAGCGGAAGAACAATTCACCCGCTGCGGCTGGACTCCGTTTGAAGGCTGGCAGGTTAAAGGCAAAGTCCGCAGAGTGGTACTGCGCGGAAAGACCGCATTCGAAGATGGAATGATTCTAGTGGAAGCGGGCTATGGGAAAAACATCAGAGAGTAGCGACGGCCTTTACAATTAATTTGATAGTTTACTCTTTATGAGCGGGTCGCCCCAGTTGGTAAAAAACTCAACTTCCACGCGAGGGCTTCGATCCAGCATAGAATGGCAAACAGAAAGATGTAAAAAAACACTCCTTTTAGAATGAAAGAGGGAACTACAAGGATAACCGTCAGCCAGGTATAAATTGAACACTTTTGCCATGCTTCATTTTGTCGAAACGAAAAACCAAGGGTTATCATGGATGGAAACAAGGTCAGCCCAAGCAAAACAAACGACAGATCGTGTATACGTCCATGCCAGGTTGCCGGAGTGGAGCGAATGGTAGGATCGGTGGTGAATGCAAGGGAGGCAAGAGCTAGACCGGACAAGACCAAAAGCACTGATCCTGCTTGAGATGTTATATCAGATTCCAGGTCCGCTTTGAGGCGTATGGCGAGGACGGCGATCAGCAATCCGCTGATGATGAAGGTCGCGGTCATTACGATCCCGTATGGACCGAGCGCGAGTCCGCTGGGCCAATCAAAGGTCGGGTCGTTGAGCGGATGCCAGCCAAGTCCACGCATGAAATCATATTGAATTATTGTCAGCGTGACGAGTGTTATTGCAAAAAAGATCGGACCAAGCAAGATAATTCGCTTCATGGGTTAATGATAACAGCCTTGCAAAAGCAAGGCTGTTGATTTTTGTTCAAGTTCAGGGCTGGTTTTTTTTCTAGCGGTCGCGTCTGCCGCCGCCACCGCCGCGATTTCGATCACCGAAACCGCGCGGGCGTTCTTCACGAGGACGGGCAACATTGACTGTAATGCTGCGTCCCATGAAGTCCTGGCCGTTGAACATGCTGATGGCCTTCTGGGCTTCTTCGTCAGTGGACAACTCCACGAAACCGAAACCTTTTGCGCGGCCTGATGCGCGGTCAATAATGAGCGCAACGGAGGTGACTGTACCAGCCTTGCTGAAGTGGGTCTTGATATCCTCTTCACTGGCGGCGTAGGGTAGGTTGCCTACATATAACTTGTTTTCCATCTCGTCTCCAAATTATTTCAACGTCCAGCCTGAACGATGTGCGAAGTTTATCATAAATTAATCCAAGTTAGTAGGATTTATCCTTGTTTTTCATGCAAAATTTCATAAACAAAAAGAGACCGGTTTTCGTCCGGTCTCTTTTTGTTTACCTATTGATCTATCTGCATTTTCATTTTATATTTTTTTACCGCGCGCCACCCAACGAGCATCTTTTCTTTTTCATCCCATAATCGGAAATACAAGGATTTCAAACTATCGCGGAATGTGATCGGTTCGATCTGAAAGATCGGATTCTCTTTGTGGCATTGCTCCAGTTTATAGTTGGGGATCTTCGGGCTTAAGTGATGAATATGGTGAAAACCAATATTGCCTGTGAACCATTGTAGAACCTTGGGAAGTTTATAGAAAGAACTCCCGTCCATACCGGCTTTGAAGAATTCCCAATCCTTATGACGTTCCCAATAAGTTGGCTCGAAATTATGCTGGACATAGAACAGCCACACTCCCGCACCGCAAGCCATCAGCAGGATGGGCAGTTCCACCAGGACATAAGCCTGCCAGCCAATATGATAGACCGTCCAGCCCACAAAAGCGAATAATGCCATATTCGTCCAGACCACACTGTTGCGTTCGCGTTTGCCGGATTTCGAGGTCCAGAAACGATGCGTGAGCGCAAAGACGATCGTCGCGCCGATCGTAAATAAAATGGCCGGGTTACGCATGATCCGGTAGCCAAACTTTTTATACCAGGGGGCGGCGATATATTCTTCCACGGTCATGGTATAGACATCGCCAACACCACGTCTATCAAGGTCCCCCGCAGTGGCATGGTGAATGGCATGAGAGTGCTTCCATTCAAAATACGGAGTCCAGACAGCTGCGCCAAGCAATAATCCCAAACGATCATTGGCTAGCGGCGTCTTGAAGAAAGACCCGTGACAACAATCATGAAAAATGATGAACATCCGCACCATAAATCCCGCAGCTGGAATGGTGATCAAGAGTGTAAGCCAATATCCAACCTCAAGACTACGATACGCCAGGTACCAGAGCACAAAGAACGGGATGACTGAGTTCACAACCTGCCACAGGCTTCGCCATGTTTCCGGGTATGCATACTTGGAAACAATAGATTGCCATTTGATTTTTCCGATACTCATAATAAATCTCCTTGTTAAGTTTTCGCGGACAGAATCGGGAATCTGCCTTTTCGCTAACACGTCAAAACCTCTAAAATCTGATAATAAGTGTATCACGCAAATGATCAATGAATTCTGTGTGTTACTTTACTTTTATCACGCTCTGATATTCCAGATATGCGGTCGCACCGTTGATCCAGTGGTGAAGGCTGTCAATACGGATCGAAGCGTCCTCACAACTGCTAAAAATACCACCGCCATATCTTGTTATCGTTTCTTTGTTGGTTTCCCAACCACAGTTGTTATTCGGTAACTGACGCGCCATCACAAATTCAACAAAAGCTTGTATCTCAGGGTCAAGCCAGTCATGTTCCTCACCTGAAAGAAATAACGCTTGAGCAATCGAAGCAAGCGCCTCAATTTTTGCGGCGGTTGAACCGCTTGTATTCCTCGGGTCCAGAGAGCGGACCTGTCCCGCAATGATCGTATTTGCAATATCAACTGCGTAAGTTAAATCCATCTTATTTAATTTGTCGAGGCGTGACATCATACGAAATGCATGACCATGCCAGTGATCCTCTGTGAGCGGTTGTGCGGTCATATAGGTATTGATCTCACGCGCCTGCTTCAGCCAAAATTCATTCCCCGTCATTTCATAAAGTTCCAGGAGCGCCAGTAATGCCTCACTGGAAGAGAATGCCAAGTAATAATCAGGGTTAGCTGTCCCTGCATAATGGGGGTCAAACGCATGATAGAAGCCGCCATCAGGCTTTCTCAAGGATACAATAAAATACCCAAGATCCATAGCCGTATTCAGCAGGTTTTGATCCTTAAGAAAAAAAATCCCGGTCGCCTGCCAGCGTTTATAAATGGCATCTACCGTCAGGGCCGAACCGCTTAATTGACAGGCGCCTTCTGTATATAGACAGGTTCCCTTGAATTTTCCTGGATCGCTCACCAAAAATTCAAGATAATGCTCAAGCGCAAGGTTTCCTGCATTACAAAATCTTATCTCGCCTGAAACCCTGCATACAGTAAAAAGCGATCCAGTCCCTTCAATCAAGCGGATCGTGGATGGGGAGTAAGCCCGTTCTCCGCTCAAAAAATTTACCTGATAGGAAAGTTCGCCATTCGCAAGCTGCTGACGCGCCAAATAATCCCCTGCGGCAATAACAGACTCTTTTAACGGACCATCTTCAATTGAAATTGTTTCGGGGATATGAGCAGGTGTAAATGTTTGGGTGGGAATTACCACTTTCGTGGGCGTACCAGGAATTTCGGTCGGAGGGGTTTTCAAACAAGAAATCAACATCCCCCAAAGAACAAGCATGAAAAACAAGAATTTTATATACTTTTTGCGTCGTGAAGACATACGTTCAATTCCTGCAAAGATAGACCAGCCAGCGAAGGAACTGTGATGTCGCCCGACACTCCCATCTTTTCGGTTAATGGATTTGGCACCGCAACCACAAAGATCTCCGCGCGGCGGGCTGCCAATACGCCATTGGGAGAATCTTCGAAAACGACAGCCGCATCTTTCTGAACATTGAGTTGCTCCAGCGCCTTGAGGTAAATGTCCGGGTTGGGCTTTGTCCTGCCATGCGGGACATCATCCTGGCAAATGATTTGGTCAAAATAATCGAATATACCCAGCCGTTTCGCATGCGTATCCACCCACGAATGTGAAGAACTGGAACCAATTGCAACTTTTACATCAGATCGCTTTGCCTGTTCGAGCAGATTGACCACGCCGGGCAAAATAGGATAGGAATGAATGATCGCATCCGATTCTTTTCGGTAGCGGGATCTCAAAGAAACAGGATCCAGCCGTCCCGATGTGAGAAGCGAGAGATGTTGTGAAGGATCAAAGTTCGAGAGTCCATATCCGCCGATGGTTTTCTCCCATTCCTGCACAGGCAATTCAAATCCATGTTCTTTATAGATGGATTGCCAAACCAGAACTTCAGGCGTTTCGGTATCGAGGATCAATCCGTCAAAATCAAATATCAATGCTTTGATCATTACTCTTCAATGTCCATTCTGCTGATGCGCGAAGGTTGTATGTTGACATTTGCTGGAACCGAGCGCACCGCCTGACCTTCCTGAATCAAACGGGCAAGATGCTTCACCATCACCGCCTGACGCGGAGTCGCCTGCGCGCCAAGGTCTTCCAACACCGGCTCAAGCCAGGTCTGATATGAGCGCACACACAAATAAACTTTCCGTCCCCTTCGGTCGGGAAGATTGGCGACCAGCGATGCGATCTTTTCGCTGACATTATTTTCATCGGGATGAATGAGCGGCGTCAGGACAATGCCATACATACCCGATGTTACACTCGCAAAAGCTTTCATGTTCTCTGAATATACAAATCCGCTCACACGCTTTGGCGCGGGTTCAACCGGATGCAACAACGGCGGAACGATCTGGTAATGCAGACTCTGCACAGAGGGCAGATCCAGGGAGTTGATGCGCCTCCAGCCTTGATTTGAAGCTGACTCTGTTTTCTCGATCTGACTCACATCCCAGAGTCTTTGCCATGCGTACACAGAAAATCCAGCTGTGCGCAGTGCGGGAAAGATATGACTCGACTCTTCAACTTCCGCCATTACGTGGAACGCCTTCCACTCACCGGCCTGGATTACGAGGTGTTCGAGCAAAGGTGGAAGTTCGGGATCGTCCAAACGAGAAGCGGGCGCAAGGTATAACAGTTTGGCAAATGTTTCTCCGCGCGTATGAATGACTCCGCCCAGCAAGGCCGAGTCCCCTCCGTTTGCAATGGCGGCGTATAAATGCCTGGCGGGGTTAACATACGCAAGCAGTCCCATCGCCCCAAGCGGATGTCCGCGAGTGAGGGCACGCGCGCTATCGAGGGTGATGACGTCGTTTCGATAACGTGTAATGATGGGGATGTCTAACAGGTCAAGGGAACGAATGGGCATATTTATTTTATGTCGTTGATAAGGAAATGCACTTTCACTCAAAGCAATGACATATTAACGAGCTAAAGATACAAAGTACTCATGAAAGCGCGTGTCACTTGTCAATTCGGGGTGAAAGGAAGTGGCAAGCAAGCGACCTTCCTGCGCAGCAACAATGCGGCCATCATCCAGAGCGGAAAGTATTTTGGCATTTCCATGTACCGACTCAATCAACGGGGCACGAATAAAGACAGCATGATAAGGATACTCTGTGCCTGTGACTTTCATTAACTCATCAATTTCAAGATCGGTTTCAAATGAATCCACCTGGCGGCCAAAGGCATTGCGCTGGACTTTTATATCCATCAATCCGAGTAAAGGCTGGTCACTGCGATTTATATCTTTTGAAAGAAAGATAGCGCCAGCACATGTTCCCCATATCGCCTTATGCTGACCGAACTGTTTCAACGGTTCAATCAAATCGTAGGCGACAGCAAGCTTGCCGATCGTAGTGGATTCTCCGCCGGGAATGATCAACCCGTCTACCCCATCAAGATGTTTCTGTAGACGGACTTCAACTGTATCCATGCCTATTCTTTTAAGCATGGAGATATGTTCTGCAAAATCGCCCTGTAAGGCGAGAACGCCAATTTTCATATTAAGACCACAAACGGTGTACGATGGACGGTATACCGCAAACTGGCAATAGTCCGTCGTCCACGGTTAAATATTACCAACCCCGTCCCGCCATCTTCTCGCCTTCAGGCATCTGCGAAACGTTGCGTCCAACCATGGCTTCGCCAAGGTTCTTGCTGACTTCTGCCAGAATGGACGCATCCTGATAATGGGTCACAGCCTTAACAATAGCGGCAGCGCGGCGGGCAGGATCACCGCTTTTGAAGATACCAGAGCCAACGAAGACACCATCCACACCGAGCTGCATCATCAAAGCCGCGTCAGCCGGAGTCGCAACTCCGCCCGCAGCAAAATTCACAACAGGCATTCGGCCGGACACCTTAACTTCTTTTACCAATTCATAGGGCGCGCCATTATTCTTGGCAAAGGTCATCAGTTCTTCATCGCCCATGGTTTGCAGTTGACGAATCGCGCCGATCACTGTGCGGGCATGGCGGACAGCTTCCACTACGTCGCCAGTACCAGCTTCGCCTTTGGTGCGGATCATAGCCGCGCCTTCGCCAATGCGGCGCAGCGCTTCGCCAATATTTCGGCATCCACAAACGAAAGGCACTTTAAAGTTATGCTTCAAGATATGATGCTCTTCGTCAGCCGGGGTCAGAACTTCCGACTCATCAATATAGTCAACGCCAATTGCTTCAAGTATCTGAGCTTCCACAAAATGACCAATGCGGCACTTCGCCATGACAGGGATGCTGACCGCATCCATGATCTTCAAGATCATATCGGGGTCAGACATACGTGCCACGCCGCCATCAGCACGAATATCAGCGGGTACGCGCTCCAACGCCATTACCGCACAGGCGCCAGCGTCTTCGGCGATCTTGGCTTGCTCGGCGTTCACCACATCCATTATGACACCGCCTTTTAACATTTGGGCCAAGCCCTTCTTCTCGATCCATGTTCCAGTTTTTGATTCCATCTTATAGACTCCTTTAATTACCGCTTGTTGCAGAACTCACTAAACTTGCCGGCAAAAGATGCCAAGTAAGATAATTATTCTGTATAACTTATTTTTGCGGCGCTTTGTAATGCAAATGAATTCTACCATGCAGATAATCTTAAATTCATAAGAGGACTATAAACGAATAATCGCATCATCTCATAAGCAGCAAACAGGCTCCACCCACAAAAAGAATCAGCCTCTTGACAAAACAAAACCGCGTGCTACAATTATTACAATGATACAATTAGTACAATAATAAGGATGCATATGACAGAAAAGAAACTCACCCTATCATTAGATGTTCGATCTGGTCTACCGATCTACACACAGATCGTGAATCAAATCCAAAGCCAGTTGGTTAACGGGATACTAAAACCTGGAGACCAATTACCAACGGTACGCGCGCTGGCGCAGGAATTGAGAGTCAACTTCAACACAGTTGCGCGGGCATACCGCATCCTTGATGAAGAACATATCATCTCAACACAACAAGGACGCGGTACATACATCACGGAAATCCCGCCCCCGGAAGTCAACGAACGACTAAGACGGGAATCACTGGAAGCCCTCACCCAGCGATTCATCAGCGAGGCTTTTCGATTGGGGTTCTCAGAGCGGGAAGTCAGCCAGATGGTGAAAGACAGATTGAAGATAAGTAAAGAAACAATAACCAGCGATGGTGAACAATAAAAAACAGGAGAACACAGAAATGAACACAAAATTTATCAAGACCGCAATCGAAAAAAGAAACACAAAAAAGGATGAACAACATATCTCGCCGATCGCAGGTGCATTGTTTGGTTTATTACTAATCGTCGGGATCATTGGAGCCATCATCGGAGATGGAAATTATCCAGATGCGATAATAGGAACCTGGGTGCTCGGTTGGACTCTCATTGGAACATACTTTTTGTTTGCTATGAAAGTCGCATCGCAGTGGGAAAAAGTTGTAGTCCTGCGCCTCGGCAAGTTCATCGGGCTGAAAGGCCCCGGACTGTTTTGGGTCATCCCGATCATAGATACTGCCGTGATGTGGATCGACCACCGCGTGGCAGTGACTTCATTCTCTGCGGAAAAGACCCTAACAAAAGATACAGTGCCTGTGGATGTGGATGCAGTCCTGTTCTGGGTTGTATGGGATGCGGAGAAGGCGGCGCTTGAAGTGACCGATTACAACTCCGCGATCTCTTGGGCTGCGCAGACCGCGTTACGTGAGATCATCGGACAAATGACCCTGGCAGATATTCTGGTTGGCCGCGGCAAGATGGATGCTGACCTGCAAAAGATAATCGACGAAAGAACAACTCCCTGGGGTGTGACCGTGCAGTCCGTCGAGATCCGTGATGTGATCATCCCGCCAGATCTTGAGAACGCAATGTCCCGCCAGGCACAGGCAGAACGCGAACGACAATCCCGCGTGATCCTCGGCGAATCCGAGCAGCAGATCGCCGCCTCATTCGCAGAAGCTTCGAAGGCGTATATCAATAACCCCACCGCATTGCACCTGCGCGCGATGAACATGTTATTTGAAGGTTTGAAGGAAAAAGGCGCGCTCGTGATCGTGCCCTCCTCCGCAGTGGATTCAATGAACCTCGGCGCTATGAGCGGAATGGTCTCGCTGGCGCAGAACAACTTACCCAAGGAAAAATAATCTGTTTCACGTGAAACACCGACAAGGAAAAATAAAATGACCACTAAAACTACCACCATCATTTCAATAATTTTAATCGCCATTGCCACCATCGCAGGGCTCGCGATCTGGGATCAACTGCCAGAGCAAATAGCATCCCACTGGAACGCCAATGACCAGGTCGATGGGACCATGCCAAAGTTCTGGGGTGTGTTCTTAATGCCTCTCGTCACAATGGGAATGCTGGTCCTATTCCTGGTCTTGCCAGGCATTGACCCGTTGAAGGCCAATATCGCGCAATTCCGCGAAACCTTCAACGTCTTCATCGTGCTGATCATAGCATTTATGCTTTACGTCCACGGTTTGACCCTGGCGTGGAGTCTCGGATTTACAAATTTCAAGATGAGCTCAGCCATGCTGCCTTTCATGGGAGTACTGTTCATCGCCATAGGCTTCCTGCTGCGAAAAGCGAAGCGAAATTTCTTCATCGGCATCCGCACCCCATGGACTCTATCCAGCGACTATGTATGGGATAAGACCCACCAACTCGGTGCGACCTTGTTCGTAGTATCAGGTGCATGTGCCATCATCGGAGGTCTCTTTGGCGGCATGATCGCATTCTGGTTCCTGTTCGTTCCGCTGATGGGCTCGACTCTGTTCCTTATGATTTACTCATACGTACTGTATCGCCGAGAGACAAAAGGTCAATAAAGCACATGGAAATCATTGTCGAAGTCAACGGACTGGAACGGACATTTGGGCGGAACCGCGCCGTGGATGGAATGACGTTTCACGTGAAACAGGGCGAGGTCTTTGGGCTGCTCGGCCCCAACGGCGCGGGCAAGACCACAACGGTCCGCTTGTTGAACGGCATCCTGCCGCCGTCGGGCGGAATGGCGCGGGTATTCGGGCTGGATCCCTTAATGGACGGACAACGCATCCGTGAGCAAACGGGGGTGTTGACGGAATCTCCATCCCTATATGAACGGCTCTCGGCGCGGGAAAACCTCGAGTTCTTCGGCACACTGGCGGGTATCCCCGCGGAAAAACTCACACAACGCGTGCAGGATATTTTGAAATTCTTCGGTCTGCAAGATCGTGTAAACGACAAGGTGGAAACCTACAGCAAAGGAATGAAGCAACGCCTGGCATTGGCACGTGCTCTTGTCCATGAGCCGCCACTCTTATTTTTGGATGAACCAACTTCGGGTTTGGATCCCGAAGCGGCACAACAGGTCAACGAGTTGATCGCGAGCCTCAGCCAACGCAGCGGGCAAACGATCCTGCTGGCGACGCACAACCTGCTCGAAGCACAGCGTCTATGTGACCGAGTGGCCGTGATGAACAAGGGACGTATCCTCGCGATGGGCAGCCTCAAGGAATTGACACGTAAGTTGTGGCCAGTCATCTGGGTGGATATCACATTTTGGGAGATGCCTGCAGAAACTGTCAGAGAGACACTCAAAACTCTACGCGGTGTGATACAGATCACAGGTCAGGGCGAGACGATGCAGGCGCAGGTCGAAAACGAGGATGTGATCCCGCAGGTCGTGCGACATTTGACGGGGCAGGGAGCGTCCATCCTCAGAGTCAATCCACGCGACTACACACTGGAAGATATTTATTTTTCTTTGCAGGCAGGTGAGAAATGAACTGGCGTTCGATATGGACGATTGCCAAAAAAGATTTGAAGGAAGTCAGTCAGAACAAGATGGCCTGGGGTCCCGGGATCGTGGTGCCGCTGGTATTCGCGGTCTTCATGCCGCTCATGTTCATTATTTTGCCGCAGGTGATTCCCGTTGAGGATGTGCAAAGAGAGTTGGGCGATCTGGATGGGATGCTGCGCGCCATGCCGCCCGCACTACAAGTGCTGTTTGAAGGAAAAAGTTTGGAGCAGATGTTCGTGCTTTATATGGCAGGATTCATGCTCGCGCCATTGTTTCTCGTCATGCCGTTGATGTTTTCGACAGTGATCGGCTCGGATTCATTTGTGGGCGAACGCGAACGCAAGACAATGGAAGCACTGCTTTATACGCCTACTAGCGACATGGAATTGTTCCTTGGCAAGGTTCTGGCGGCAGTCATCCCTGCAATAGGTTTGTCCTGGATCACCTATGTGGTGTACATTATTGTTGTAAATGTTGCCAGCTATCCTCTCTTTGGGAGCATCTGGTTTCCGCTGCCCACTTGGTGGCCTCTAATGTTGTGGATGACTCCTGCGCTGGCAGTACTGGGAATTTCCGCAACGGTGCTGATCTCATCCCGCGTACGCACATTCATGGAAGCCTACCAGATGAGCGCATCGCTGGTGGTGCTTGTGCTCGGGCTCGTAGCGGGACAGGTCAGCGGCGTCCTGTTTCTTGGAATTGGTACTACCCTGATAATTGGTACGATCATCTGGCTGGTGGATGCGGCGTTGATTTACGTCAGCGTGAAAAAATTCAAACGCAGTGCGTTAGTCGCAAAATTGTAGGAGGCTAAAATGACAGAAGAATTCAAACAATGGGAATACCGCGTACAGACCATCGGCAGTATCTTTGGTACCAAGGACGACAATATTGAGGCGATGCTAAATGATTGGGGAAGTGAAGGCTGGGAAGTGACTCACGTCTATACCCCGGAAGGAAGCGGCAAGGTGACTATAGTCGCAAAACGTCCATTGACACGCGAAACAAGACGATCTCGCTCGATGCCCGGATAACAATTACCACACCTGCTGTATAAGTGCTTGCCAAACAGAAAAGGAACAATATGAAAAACATTATTAATTGGCGTGTATTTTTTATGCTTTGGGTCGCATCAGTCATTGCGACCATCGCAATTTTGCCATACGCGCTTGAACTTCAATCTGGAGTTCTTGAACAACTGGATCTGCCCATTCCATTCCCAATTTTAATTACATTGCAAGTCATTCAAAGCGGATTGCTTTTCGCGGTCTGTACATTTTTAGGAATGCTCCTTGCAAAGCGCATCGGGCTTGGGACTCCCGTTCTGGATGCTATTGCTCGAGGTGAATCAGTACTCAACAAAGTACGTGTATTTTTACCGATCAGTATCGGGTTGGGTATTCTTGCGTCTGTCTTGATTATTGGACTTGATGCATACATCTTTCAACCCGCATTAATTCAAGAACTCGGAGAGAAAGCAAATGCACTTAATCTAACTATTCAACCAGCCGCATGGAAAGGTTTCCTTGCATCATTCTATGGAGGCATTGCAGAAGAGATACTATTACGATTATTTGTAATGTCATTGCTGGCATGGCTGGGATCATTCATTAACAAAACAAAAGATGGAAGGCCAACAAATATAATATTTTGGATGGCAAACATTCTTGCGGCAATCTTGTTTGGCCTGGGACATTTGCCGGCCGTCTCAACGGTCATTCCGATTACTACTCTTGTTATGATTCGGACTGTGCTGTTGAACTCAATAGGTGGCATCATGTTTGGCTGGCTCTATCAAAAACACGGACTTGAATCCGCAATGATCGCACACTTCTCTGCAGATATAGTTTTACATGTTTTAATGGTTTTATAAATAGAACATTTGTTCTGTAATAAAGCGATAAAAAAACGTCGGACCTAAGAGTTCGACGTTTTCATTTTTTACCCTATCCCAAATGCATCGGCATAATGACATGCAAGAAGTTATCGTCACCCACCGGCCTGACCACACCTGGCGCATTCGCCGCAGAGGTTTCAAGCGCAACATTCGGAGTCTTGATGACTTCCAAAGCCTCGCGTAGGAATTTCACATTGAATGCGATCAGGACACTGCCGCCATCCACAGTGGCTTCAACGATGGTTTCATTCTTGCCCGTCTCTTCGGATACAGCAGATATTTCAACTTCACTCGGCTGCATCTCACCATTGGATTGCTTGATATCAAAACGGGCGACGTTCGAACCTTCACGGGCGAATATCTCAGCCTGTTTGCAAGCCTTAAGCAATGAGGCGGTGGAAACTAAAGTGCGTGATTTGTAATTGCGCGGAATAATCTGTTGATAATCGGGGAATGTCCCATCAATCAATTGAGAGACAACTTCAACATCCTTCACACGGAACAAGACCTGTCCGCGATTTTTGGGAACAACCATATAAATGGGTTCTTCGCTGTCAGAAGCCACACGCGATAACTCATTTAACGCGCGGGCAGGGATGATGACATTAATGGGTTGCGGAACGGGTTGTGAAAGCAAGGCCTTGCGGACTGACAAACGGAAACCATCGGCCGCCGCCATCGTGACCTTGTCTTTTTCTACATGCAGTAACACACCCATCAACACCGGGCGGGATTCATCTGTCGACGCAGCAAAAGCCACCTGCTGGATCATCTCTTTGAAATCAGCCACATTCAACTGCACGGCGCCATCCATTTCAGGAACAGGCAAAGGAGGGAACTCTTGCGCATCAATGCACTTAATATCGTTATTTGATGACCCGCCCTTAACATGCAGGCTTTGCGTTTTCACGTCGAGGGTTAACTGTACCTGATCGCCGGGGAGAGTATTTACCAGATCGCCGAAAGTGCGCGATGGCACGGTTGTTGAGCCTTCCTCATCAATACGCGCCGCGATCCAACAAGTGATACCCAACTCAAGGTTGGTGGCAGAGAGCCGCAAGCGGCCTTCATCAGTCGCGATCAAAATATTAGAAAGAACGGGGAGCGTACTGCGCGGTGAAACAGCGCGAGAGACAACACTTAAACCGCGTGCCAGATTTTCTTGAAGGACAGTTACTTTCATAGGTTATCGCCCTCGATCATAAAGTTGAATTTTTCAAAAGTATATCACTAAAAAACAAACGGCTAAAATAAAAACAAAGAACGGACAGAGTATCTGCCGTCCTTTGTTTAAAATATAGAAAACTTAAAAACCAGTGACCAGTGATATGCCGAGTGTGATCAAAACAAATATCAACTGCAAGGCGAACAACGCCGCCAGAACGTATGCAATAGTTGTCCATACTGATGCGTTTCTGGCTGCTGATTGCGGGGGGAGTTTCTGGCCTTCAGCCAGGATGCGCACTGATTCAGCCGCCTGGCCGAGATTATTCAGCCAATAGACCCCCGCCGCATCATCCGCGACGATGAGCCTGCTCCCTTTAAATGAGCGCATCCATACCTCGACATTTTCGGGGGTATTCACTGCCACAGACCCTGGCAGCACAACAGCATTGGGATGCATATCGTCAGGAATTTTTTCATTTATATTTACTACTGTTATCAGGACTTTGAGAGCATGTTTCATAAAAGCCGCTTTTACTGATTCGCCGAATTTGCCATTCATATGATCAAAAACCAATAGACCAAATTGCTCCTGTCTGGCTTCCAGGGCATCAGCACGCACGGCACCGTCTTTTCGCAAAGCCGACAGATGATAGGTCAACAAAATAACAAACAGGATCAAAGTTTGCAGACTATTGAGGATCGAATTTATAAAACCCGGGGTGTCACCGCCCAGCAGGGCATTGATCAGCGTAAAAATCAAAGTCCCAGCAGAGACCATGGCACCGATCACAGATGCAAACAGTACAAGATACAAATATACCTTGCGGATAATGGAACGGCGGGCGTGATCGCCAACATCACCTTCGGTCAGAGCATCCGTTTGCAGAGGACGCCATGACTTGAGCCAAAGCGGCAAGCCAACCGCGAGAATGGCGAGAGCGCTTGTCAAAGCTTGCCGAACCCCGCTGCTGTTCAGGGATGAATCGACCGCCCCAAAATCGATCAAAAATGAGAACAGGGAAGCCAATCCAACAAAAGCAGCGATTAATCCTAAAAGAGAAAGGATGTAAAAATAAATACGCATCATTCCTGCGCGGCGAGGGAGTTGCGGCTCAAAACCAATTTGCTGATTGAGCCAGTTGCCATAATACGCCCACATCACGCCGAAGGGTAATCCCAGCGAAATTGGTCCGCCGATTTTTTGAATAAAATCACTCAAAACCATCTGTTCGCCGAATAAGCGATTTAGCAGTAAATAAAATAAGTTTCCGCCAGAAGTGAGCACCACGATGACTCCGCTCAGTGAAAGCAGATAGAGAATGCCAAGGCGCAGGAGAGACTCCTTTTCATCGGGATCAGCTAAAGCGTCCTGCAAGATGCGCCAGGTGATGGACCAAATCGGAGCGCCGATGATGAGTAATGCCGTCGCGTTGATAAATGTCTCGCGTCCCATCATCCCGATCACACCGGTTGGGATATAGAAAATGTAGCGTAAGATCTGCTGTGCTCCAAAGATGACCATCAACAGGCCATACAGCACCCACAGAAAACGATATAGGCGGCGGATATCTTTGAAGTTTTCGGCGTCCGTCAGGGTGGACCAGTCCGCGCGTAAAATGCTCCAGAAATAAGCAGCCAGCAAAAGGTTAAGCGTGATCGCGATCAAGTTGTCCGGCCAGCTTTGAGTCCCTCCTAATAAGGCGCGTTCATAAGATATCCGGACTGCACCGAGAAAGGCGCGGTTGATCAGCGCGAGTAAATTTTGTACCACAGGGATCAACGTGGCAAGAAGCGCACCATATAAAAAGACAGCGCGCAGAGTGGCATTTTTTTCTTCCTCTTCCCGGGCGGACGTGCGCTGTGCCCATAACCAGTGAATCAGAAAAATCGGCACACCCACCAAAATAAGCGAAAGCGCCTGCGCCAATGCCTGCGCGTTGTTGGTGACGAGATCGGGATTGATAATGGAACGAATCAGACCGATCAATCCCCACAGCACTACTTCAAGGCTAATAAAAGCGACCGCGTAAAAATACAGTCTTCGAATGGTTTTCATGATTACTTCCTCCAATCATTGCAACACGATCCTGCCCATCGCAATGACATATTGTCTTTACGGCTTGATCGGTTCCGTATACCAGTCATACGCCCAGAAGTTATAGGGCATATAGATCAGTTTCCATTCACCATTCTGTTTGACGAGTTGAGCGCGGTCGGTGTTGTTATAGCCGCCTGAAAACGGATCACTGGAAGCATAAACGAGGGTTAGATCCACAAAGGCTTCATCTCCATTCACATCAGCCTCGCCTACATTCACGCCGACATTATCCGAATTAACGCTTCCGCTAAAGAAAGACTGTCTAAACTGATCATAAGTGGGTTTGTGTTCTTTATCCGCGAGATATGTATAGGCAGTTTTGTAATCCTTGTTGGTAACAGCCAATACATAGTTGTATGTCGCCGCGTAGGGTGATTTTTCTGTTAGAAACTTCTTCTCGTCCTGCCGCATGAAGAACAATGCAACCGCAACCAGAATGAGCAAACCAATCCCGATCAAAATACCGGTCAAAAAACGGTCCTGCTTCATAAAACACCTCCGTAGTCTAAATTCATTGTATAGGGTTACAGATGAATTAGCAAGCAAAGAAGTTCCCAAAAGCCTTTGGTATACTACCTCCATATTACTTTTACAGGAGCATAGTCATGACACTTTCCGCAACCCGTTGGGATATGACCAACGTCTTCCCTTCTCTCGAATCCAAAGAATTTAAAGCATCCGTTAAAAAGTACAAATCCATGCTGGATGAAATGGAAGTATTTTTCAAGAAAGCCAGCAAGGCAGACTCAAAAGCCGATCCGAAGAAGCTGGGCAAACTGCTCGGAGAATCTGTAGACCGCTTTAATGCACTTTTCGAACTCGCCGGCACCATCAGAGCCTTTATTTATTCTTTTGTCACCACAGACTCACGCAACAAAGAAGCCATGCGCGCCCTTTCTGAATTTGAGCAAATGTCCGTGCAGGCCAACATTCTTGAAACCAAATTCCAGGCATGGGTCGGCAAGCTGGGCAAAGCCGTAGTCAAGAAAGCTGCAAAAATGAATGATTCGGCAAAAGCGCATGAGTTCACGCTCAATGAAAGTGTTGAACAATCCAGGTATCTGATGAGTGAAGCCGAGGAAATTCTCGCTACAGAATTAACCCTGAGTGGGGGCAATGCCTTCGGTAAATTGCAGGGAACATTAACCTCGCAGCTTTCCGTTGACTTTGAACTGGGTGGAAAAACTGAAAAATTACCCATGCCCGCGCTGATCAACCTGCGCTCGCATCCCGATGAGCCAACCCGCCGCCGTGGGTACGAAGCGGAGAATATCGCCTGGGAGGGAGTCAAAGAAACATTGGCAGCCTGCATGAACGGGGTCAAGGGTGAAGCGCTGACCCTCAACAAAAAACGCGGACGTGAAGACGCTCTACACTCATCAATTGACTTTGCCCGCATGGACCGCGCCACGCTTAATGCCATGCTCAGCGCGATGAAAGATTCTTTCCCGATGTTCAGGAAATATTTCAAACATAAAGCCAAATTGATCGGCAAGGAAAAACTCGCATGGTGGGATGTATCCGCTCCGATGGGCAAGACCGACAAGGTTTATTCCTTCGAAGAAGCACGCGATTTCATCGTCGGGAATTTCAACAAGTTCTCGCCCGAACTGGGCGCATTCGCCCAACGCGCTTTTGACAACAACTGGATCGATGCCGAACAGCGCGACGGAAAACGCGGCGGCGCGTTCTGCATGGGCGTGGCGGGTGTCAAGGAGAGCCGCATCCTCAGCAACTTTGACGGCTCGCTCGATCAGGTCAGCACCCTGGCACACGAACTCGGGCATGCCTTTCACAATGAATGTGCATATCAGGCAAACAAGACCCAGCTGCAACAATCCACACCGATGACATTGGCTGAGACAGCGTCCATTATGTGTGAGACAATCGTTACTGAAGCTGTATTGTCACAGGTTACCGATCCGCAGGAAGAACTTGCCGTGTTGGAAGCTCAGATCAGTAACGCTGCCGCGGTGATCGTGGACATTTACTCACGCTATCTCTTTGAAAAGGAAGTTTTTGAGCGCCGCGAAAAATCTGAACTCTCCGCTGATGATTTGAATGACATCATGGAACGCGCTCAAAAAGCCACTTATGGTGACGGACTCGCCGAACAGTATTTGCAAAAATTCATGTGGACTTGGAAACCGCACTATTACAACAGTGGACTCTCCTTCTACAATTATCCCTATGCATTCGGATTGTTGTTTGCAACCGGGCTATATGCCATTTACCAAAAACGTGGCGCAGACTTTGTGCCTGATTACAAGAACCTGCTTGCATCCACGGGAGAAGACCGCGCGGCAGAACTGGCCGACCGTTTTGGCATCAATATCCGCACCAAGAAATTCTGGGCGGATAGCATCGCCATCATCGGCAAGCATGTAGACCGCTACTGCGAACTATAAGGACATTATCAGGACATGCTTTATGCATGTCCTGATTCTATTTAAAGAACGGTCTAGTTTAGTAATTGGAGAGAGTGTGAAAAACAGAAAAATTAAATTTCTTCTTATCGCGGCAGCACTGCTTTCATTAACCATTGCCTGCAATGCGGCATTACCTCAAACAGGATCGGATCCGTTGCCAATGATACAAGGTATCGCAACGCAACCAAAAACTGAGGTACAAAATATCCCGCTCATAGAAGCGGATGTTCCGCGAATTTCAGCTGAAGATGCCAAAGCAGCTGTAGACAATGATGGAGCGGTCATCGTTGATGTTCGCAGCGCGGAGTCCTTCGCCGCAGGTCATGCAACTGGCGCGATCTCCATCCCTCTGATCAACTTTGAGAATAATCCTGCCAATATTCCGTTGGAAAAAGACCAGTGGATCATTACCTACTGTACCTGACAGAATGAGCATACGAGCGCACGTGCGGCGTTCATCCTTTTGCAAAATGGATATACTCGTGTCAACCCAATTCTCGGCGGTCTATCCGCCTGGACTGAAGCAGGTTTTCCAACGGAATAATAAGATGGGCATCCTTGGAATAGATCACGTTCAGCTTGCCATGCCAGAGGGAGGCGAAGAAAAAGCCCGCGTGTTCTTTGTCAACTTGCTTGGATTTAAAGAGATTCCAAAGCCGCCAGAATTAGCCAAACGCGGCGGAGCCTGGTTTGAAGTTGGTTCTGTACAGCTACATCTGGGTGTGGAAAAAGATTTCCGTCCCGCGAGAAAGGCGCATCCCGCTTTCGTCGTGGATGATCTCGATGCGTTGATATCTAAAATTCAGTCCGCTGGCTTTGAAACGGATACCACCCAGCCTCCACTCGCTGGATACAACCGCGTGCACGTCTTCGATCCATTCGGAAATCGAATTGAGTTAATGGAAAAGGTCTAGTGAATCAAAAAGAGGACATCCACATAAACGGATGTCCTCTTTTTGATTTAACTGAATGCCTGCAATCCCGTTTGCGCCCTGCCTAAGATCAATGCGTGGATATCATGCGTGCCTTCATAAGTATTCACAGCCTCCAAATTCATCACATGGCGGATGACGTGATACTCATCTGAAATGCCGTTGCCACCATGCATATCCCGTGAGTTGCGCGCGATGTCGAGCGCTTTCCCGCACGAGTTACGCTTGACCAAGGAAATCATTTCAGGGGTGGACTTGTCTTCATCCATTAAACGCCCAACTTGCAGAACACCCTGCAAACCCAAAGTTATCTCTGTCATCATATTCGCGAGTTTAAGCTGAATGATCTGATTCGCTGCCAGAGGGCGCCCAAACTGTGGACGATCCAACGTGTATTGACGCGCCGCATGCCAGCAATATTCCGCTGCACCCAATGCGCCCCAGGCAATCCCATAGCGGGCCTTGTTCAAACAGCCAAAGGGTCCCCTCAAGCCGCTGACGTTTGGAAGCAGAGCGTCATCTGGGACAAAAACCTCCTCCATCACGATTCCACCGGTAACACTTGCGCGCAAACTGAATTTTCCTTCGATCTTCGGAGAGCTTAAGCCTTTCATTCCTTTATCTAAAATGAAGCCGCGAATCTCACCGTCCGCTTTTGCCCACACAATAAATACATCCGCGATCGGTGAATTGGTGATCCACATCTTGTTGCCATGCAGGATCCAGCCGCCATCCACTTTCTTGGCGCGGGTTTCCATACTGCCGGGGTCGCTGCCGTGGTCGGGTTCTGTCAGACCAAAGCAGCCAACGATCTCACCGCTGGCAAGCCTCGGCAAATATTTTTTGCGTTGTTCTTCAGACCCATACGCATAGATGGGATGCATCACCAGAGAACTCTGCACACTCATCGCGCTGCGATAACCGCTGTCCACACGCTCCACTTCACGGGCGATCAAACCATAGGATACATAATTCAATTCTGAACCGCCATACTCCTCAGGAAGTGTGGCGCCTAACAATCCCATACTGCCCATCTCATTCATGATGGCGCGGTCAAAAGTTTCATTGCGATTCGCCTCAAGGATGCGAGGCATTAACTTATCCTGACAGTATTTACGCGCCGTATCGCGGATCATCCGTTCTTCGCTGGTGAGCTGGTCATTGAACAGGAAGGGATCATCCCATTTGAAAGTTTGTTTGGTCATGAGTACCTCGCGAGTAAGGAATAGTAGTTGTGATGATTGTATCAAACTGTATGAGAGTTGAATTCTGTCCGAGAAAATAGAATCAACTTTAAGTTAAGTGCAAAGCGGAAAATAAAAAAGAGGATATGCCGCGAAGCACATCCTCTTTTTCTGATTACTAATTACCGATCACTATTTACGAATTTCCGGTCAACCAGCCGCGCAGGTGCATGGCCTGTACCACACGATCGATGGCGACCATGTAAGCCGCATCGCGCATGTAAACTTTCTCCTTCTCGCTGCGATCGACAACGCTGTTGAAGGCTGATGTCATCTTTTCATCGAGTCGGCCGAGGACCTCATCTTTGCTCCAGTAGAAGTTCATGTCGTTCTGAACCTGTTCGAAGTAGGAGGTGGTCACGCCACCGGCGTTGCACAGGAAGTCTGGGATATCGAAGATATTATTCTTCTTGAAGAATTCATCCGCTTCGGGTGTGCAGGGGCCGTTCGCGCCTTCAGCTACGATCTTGATGCCCTTGGACATCTTGTTGACGGTATCTGCGGTGACCTGTCCTTCCATTGCGGCAGGGATCAAGACATTGGCTTCTTTGGTGATCCAGGCGTCGCCGTCTTCGACGGTGTAACCTGCATCCTGAGCCTTGGCTTTGTCGATGGTGCCGTACTCATCCACGATGGTGAGCAGGAAGCGTGGATCAACACCGCCTTTCTTACTATAGGTGAATGCCTTCTTCTCATGGCGATCCCAGCAGGAAACGCAGGCAACTTGTCCGCCGAGCATTTCAACAAAGCCGGCAGCCGCGTATTGCGACACGTTGCCAAAACCTTGAATGGCCGCAACGGAATTCTTGCCGTCGATATTGAGGTGCTTCATCGCTTCACGAACAGTGTAAATCACGCCGTAGCCGGTGGCTTCAGTGCGTCCGAGTGAACCGCCGCCGCCAAGAGGCTTGCCTGTGAATACACCGGGGGTGTATTGACCGACGAGGCGTGAATACTCGTCCATCATCCAGCCCATCATTTGGGGGGTGGTGCCAATATCCGGAGCGGGCACATCATTGCGCGGACCGATGTTCTTCCACATGGCGCGCACCCAGCCGCGGCACATTTCTTCTTTTTCATTTACAGTCAACGTGGAGGGATCG
>Ga0268298_10001171_pt1 | contig 31455 bp, 35 predicted proteins | sample WWTPWeurt_MetaG_FD_194462 | JGI IMG/M metagenome (GOLD analysis project Ga0268298, IMG submission 194462) | Activated sludge microbial communities from WWTP in Nijmegen, Gelderland, Netherland - WWTP Weurt | ecosystem: Engineered > WWTP > Aerobic digester > Activated sludge | place... | reverse complement strand
GAGGAACAGGGGAAAGGTTCTCCACCCCTGCTCCCGAGGATCGAACGCGATCGTTCGGCCCCCTTCCCCGCTCAGCGGGGAAGGGCGGGGGGAAGAGGCCGCCACCACCTCGCGCCAAAGGCGCCAAACCCTGAAAGCCTCACCAGACGAGGCTTGTTAGTGTTTCATCGTGGCCTGGCCGGGCCGCCGATCGGCGCCGGAACGGCGCAAGGACAAGGGGGCAGAGGGGCCGCACAGCGGTCCCTGGAGCGCAGCGCAAGGGATGAGCGAACAGCGAAACCGTGCCAGCACCCGGTTCCAGGACAAACGGACGGGAATGACCCTAGCGCTCGCGCTCCGCTCCATTCTCAGCACGGCCGAGTTCACGCACCCGATACCCGACCGGCCGCGCCGATTCCTCCGCGATACCGATTTCACCCACATACCGGATCTCGGCCTCTTTGCCATACAAGCGCGAAACGTCGTTTGCGATCCGTTGCCGATCGTGGACGACAACTTCCGAAGGCCGATCCTCCCGGGCCTGCAACACCTGGCCGTTACCCCCTTCAGCCAGCCGGCCGCGGTAGCTCTGGTTCACCTCGGCCTCACGAACGGTCACACCGGCCCGCTCGGCCATCGCGCGATCCAGGCGCACCAGCTCGAGGCGGTAATCGCTCGAACGCTCCACGCTAACCTGCATGGCACCATCAAGGCCTGCGCGCTCAGACTCCGATCGCGCGTGGCTGACCAGTGCAACATGCTCCTGCGCCGCCGCACGATGAAGGACCGGAACATCCGTCTCAAGGTAGGCCGCAACACGAACGCTGCGAGCGTAATGAAGATCCTCGGCCGGCGCAGCCCGGGTCGTCATTTGCTCGACGACGCGATCCCAGTTAGCGGCGTAGTCCTGGCGCTCACCCGAGGACCAGGGCCGCTGCCGCTCGGCCTCGACAACCTCGCGCGCACCAGGTGAGCGCGACCACTGACCGGCCTGCAAGGTATTCTCGTAGAGCTGCACACCACCGCGAGCGTAGACGGCGACGCGATCGGCCAGCCGATCCCGCTCGATCGCTTCGAGCGTGCCAGGCATTGCCCGATAGGCGGCCTCGTGCGAGGCCGGCACCGTGAACCGACCGTGGCCGCGGTCTGCAACCATCTGCTCGTAGCGCTGATGAATGCCAAGGGTGGACAACCGTTCATTGACGGCGATCGCACGCGCCTCGACAGCGTAGCCGGCGCTGCGCAGATCCGTCAGCGTCTGCGCCACCTTCTCCGGAACGCGCATCGTTCCTTCGATGACCAAGTTGAAACGCTGCTCCTTTGCGTAGGCGATCAACTTCTCGACCCACTGCCCGGAATCGCGGTCGGTGTAATAGGCGGCCGTCTTGTCGTCCTGCCGCACCAGCGCGCGATACTCCGGATGGTAGGCGCGAAGGTCATCGCCAACGATTGCCAGCGCCCCGCCGCGGCTCTTAAATTCAAGCTCGGCTGCACTTTGCATAGCGCTTTTCCCGGCGCCAGGCTGGCCGCCAAGGACCACGGCCGCAGGCCGATCTACCCCCCTCAATCCCGCCGTCAGCTCCGGGACGATTTCCTCACGAAAGATCCGCTCGTGCACTGCAGCAGAAAGGCGAAAACGGTCGACCTCGTCCATCAAGCCCCCGCGGCGAGGCGCCGCACTTCGGCGCCGTAGTCGCGGCGGATGCGTGCAATGTTCTCGCGGTCGGTGACGTCGAGCCCGCGCAGCTCGGCGGCGTAGGCGCCGCGCTCGATCTTCCAGCGCTCAATCGCTGACAGGTCTGGCACGGTCTTAGCCCGCTCGCACCCGATCCACTCCGAACGGAAGGCCATCAGCTCGGTGATCAGCTCACGCGCAGACTCGTAGTTCACGCAGTCTTCGTGCGTCCACTGCGGCTGCGCACTGCGATCAAGGTAGTACGCGGGGTTATGTTCGCCATCGAGGACAATGACGGTCGGCGCCGGCGCCGTCGGGTAGGTGATATGTGCCATTCCGATACCTCACTACAATGGGGCCAGGCCGTAACCCGACCCTTTGATGATAGCCGGGGGACAGCCCCGGCCCACAATCAACGCTCGCGCTCGCTAGCGCGTTCCTCGCGCGCCATCCGATCCCGAGTGTGTGAAACGCCCGCCTCACGCACCAAACCAACATCGCCCACATACTTGATCTCGACGCCTTTTCCGGCGTGCTTCGAGACATCATTTGCGATCGCCTGTCGGTCGTGGATCACAACCGCGTTCGAGCCCTCGCGCTCCTGGATCACTTTTCCGGAGACCTCGGCGGCGATCCGGCCGGTATAAGTCGTGTCGGGCTGAGCCTTCTCGACGTGGACCCCTGCCTTCTGTGCGAGATCCTGGTCAAGCGTCACCAGCTCGACGCGATACGCCGAACCCGCACCGTCGACACCGGACTTCATCGCCTGCTCCCAGCGCTCGCGCTCGGCCGGATTCTCGCCCGCCTGCCGATGAAGGGCGACATGCTCGCGCGCAAGCGCAGTCTGTAGTTCAGGAGTCTCACCCACACGATCCCGCCGACCGATCTCTGCAGCCACCTCGACGGCCACTCCCCGATGCCCCGCCTCGAGGCTCTTCCGGTACTCGTCATTGCTCAGCGTGTTACCGGCGACCACGGCTGCTACATCACGGCGCATCTGAGGGTCTTGAATCGCCTCAAGCGATCGCGCATCCAGATCCACCCAGCGCTTCACGTCGGCGACCGGCAAATCCGGACCATACTGCCGTAACTGCTCGGTGCGCACCTCGATGCCTCCCTGCAAGCGCTCATCGCGATCGCGCTGCGGATTCACACCCATATCCGCAAACGCTTGGCGCAACTCCGGCGACAACGGCACCTTCGCCACCTGCAAACCCTCTTCGCCCGCGCGCAGAAGCCGAGCGACGTTTTTGACGCGCACCGAGGCGAACCGCTCGGAATTCTGGTTGCGTTCGATTTCAGCCTCGTTCTCAGCTTGCCGCCACTGGCCTTCATGGTCCCGGTAGAACTGCACCACATCCCCGCCCGGGCTGTGGCCCTGGAACCGCGACACCCCGGCCTGCTCAGCGCCGATCTGTGCCGCCTGCTGTGTGCGAAAGCTGTATTGCACCCCTACCGAACCATCTCGAGGATCTGTGAAACCGTAGCGCATGCTGGCCACCCCACCAGGTTCATGCGGCGTCTCTTCATTCGTCTTTTCCACCGGTATTCCTCTCTTGCAATGCAGCCCGGGCCTGCGCCTCGAGCTGCCGCACCTGATCCACAAGCTCAGGAGGCACCCAAACCTCGACCCGCTGCCACGTCGCCGGCACGTCATGCGCCGCAGCAATCACGCGAGCGACCATACCGCTCACGCGCTGCTTCGTGATTCCATGCCCCTTCGCCACATCCACCTGACTCCGCCCGTCGACCAGCACCTCACGGGCCAGTGCTACGGTATCGAGTGACAAGCGGCCCAGGCGCGGGCGCAGGGCGTCGAACTCTTCGGGGGTCATCTTGGATTTTCCTGACATGCTTGCCTCATTGAATTTTGGCGGGCATTGCCCGCCATGACGTAGTGCGCTACCCGTCTGCGGGCCAGCGCGCCCCGAAGCCTTGCAGGTCCTCGGCGGCAACCTCCGTAGTGTAGTGATCTTGACCCTCGTTGTCGGTCCGCTTGCGCGTTTCAACGTAGCCGATCAGGCGCACCTCGTTGAGACTTGCCATTTCCTTCTCCTGTGCGATAAATCAAAGTTCAGGCTTCTCGCCTTCTCAATGATTATCGCATAGGCTTACGTAATAGTCTATAGCAGTCCAAACAATATGGACCTATAGAGATCAGGGCGAATTTACGGCGCTTGAGTGGAACCGCCGCAGTGAAGTAGCTAAAATATAGGTACAGCTACTCCCATCACCTCCTGCTAGGCGGATGGATCGAGGCCCAAGGTGTTGCCGCACCTTGGGCCTCACTGTTTGCGTCCCTACCGACCCTTTCAGTCGAGCGTGCGGAAACGCTCAAGATAGCGCGCGAAAAGCTCTCGCGCCTCATGCTCGACCGCATCCGGGAGCTGAACCGGTTCACCCCGCCCCCCACCACTACGAGCCTCCTTGGCATACCGCGCAAGCCGCGCCGAAGCGCACGACTTGCCGAACAATGTCCGCTGCCAGGTGCGGACATTCTCCCGGCCAGGCCGAGCATCGCCCAGTGCCTCCGCGGTCAGGGTCTCGATGACAAACCTGGTCCACCGCTTCATAAGCCCTGCAAGCTCACCAGCAACAGCACGTCTCTGCAGCTCATCCCCGGCGGCAGCTACCCGCTGACGCAACAAGTCGCGCTGTCGCCGGAAGCTCACTCGGCCATCATCACAATCCAGCGCCTGAAGCTCAAGCTCGAGAAGCGCGCGCGAACAAGGCAAGTAGTTGCTCATAACAGTTCGTATTTTGTATGCGTACCCGTACCCATTCTAAGATGCGATCGCCAAAACACAAACGCACACCGCAAGTCTTACTCAAGCCTGTCTTACCCACCGTCCCGCCGCTATGCGGCGCCTGTGGGAAACCGGCCTCTTGCGATGCGTAGGCTCGCGGCCGGCTTCCCACAGGTAAAGGACCATGGATAAGACTGCTCAGGATAGGACCCACATCGCAGCGGTGGTCATGCCCTTGGCGGAACCTAAAGCACGTGCATAAGTTGGGAGCAAGCGTGCAAACGCGAGGTTTGCGACTGGCTACCTCTTTCCTGCAGACTGTTTTTTGAAGTTGGGTGGCGATGAGGGGGATCGCCGAGGTGTCCACAGACACCCGGTTGAGCTGGCGGCCCGGCTTGCCGGGCTGGCAGCGATTTATCCGGGTCTTAGTGCCCTGTGGGTGGCCGCGTTTCGCGGCCAGGTCAGCCCGACCGCTTGCGGGCGGGCTGACCCACTTAGACCTCGTGCGTCGCGGGCGTTGGGGATCGATTTCGTTTCCTCGCCCCGTAGGGGCCGGTAATGGGATGCCGGGTGGGCGGGGACGGCGTAGCCGTCGAGCCCGGCGGGGGCGGAGCCCCCAAGAGGGCGGTGCTGTGTTAAAGCGTTAATTAAAATCGTTAAAGCGCGCGCGCGTGTTAAGTTTTCTGGAACCCGCATCCAGCTTGGGTTTCAAGCTCATCAGCATCGGTGAAAGCCGGTAAACACCATCGGCGATAGCCGGTGTCGAACATCGTCGATAGCCGGTAGAAACATCGGCGATAGCCGGTAGTTCTCAGCTTCCTGTGAACAACTCCTTCAAACATCGGCGATAGCCGGTAGAAAACATCGGCGATAGCCGGTAGTGGGCTTCACCACAGCCAAGCAGGAAAATCCTTCGCTTTTCATGACGCTCGCCTGAAAGGCGCGTCAATACAGGGTTTGTCAGGTATTGACCCCTGTTGTCCACATCGGCGATAGCCGGTAAAAACATCGGCGATAGCCGGTTTGAACGCGAGTCCGAGCCCTCCTCAGGGGAAGTTCAAACATCGACGATCGCCGGTTTCGCCGCCCCCTTTCGCTTCGTCCGGTCGTACCGCTCAAGCGACTGGAACCACTCGAAGTTACCGAGGCGAATCAACTCACGGGAGAGCTTCGCCGCATTACGGGTGTAGAACACCACGTCGTCAGGGCTTTTGTTGGGGTCGAGCGCAATGTGATATTCCGGAAGGCGGTCTGCCGCGATTGCCTGGCGCAGTTCGTCACGAAGCTGGAAGCGCTTCTGCGTGGTGCCGATCTTCTCTCCCAACAAGTCGATATTGACCTTCCATAGCGGCTGATCGCCGCAATGCTTGCGGGCGATCTCATACAGCCGTCGCTCGATCGATTTCGACAGCCGGAAGTAACCACGGTCTAGCGTCAGGACCTCGTAGTTCATAAGCCCGTTGTAGAGCCATTCGGAGATCGTCACGGAGAAGCGCAACACACGGGACACCTCGCGCCGCACCGTCTTCTTCGTCTCAGCGTCATAGGCCGCTTCTACCCGCTTGTGCTCGGACAGAATCTTGTAAGTGTCGATCAGCGAAAATCCTTCCGTCTGCCGCACGCCACCTGTCTCGATGTTCGTCTCGATCGTTGTCCCGCGCAGGCGCCGCAGCATGTCGACGATGCGCTCGAACGAGGCTCGACCGTCGCCGCGCTCCGTACCCACGAGAAAGTCAATGCTCTCGATCTGGACTGTGCGCGATACGGCCTGCTCCTGGTTGCGCGCCTCTACGATCTGGGATGCGATGTAAAGCAGCAAATCCTTGTCGAACACCGTAGCAGCGCCAACGCTGGATGGGATGACGCGCACCACCTTCGCCCCGCGCCGATACTCGCGCGTCTTGGTGTCCTTCTGCTTGGCCAGCGAGAAGATCGGAACCTCCATCGAGGCGATGTCATCCTTCACGGGCCAGTTTGCGATGTCGCAAACAAACAGCTCGCCCTGGGCGGGATCGGGAGTGTTCTTCATGCCGCGGCCTCGGTGGTGGTCGTTGCGGTTTCGGGGGAGTGTTGTTGCTCGACCAGGCGCTGCTGGTACTTGGCCCATACTCGCTTGACTTGGCTCTCGCTGCAGCCGGCAAGGGTGGCCGTTTCTGAGATCGGTCGCCCGCTGCTACGCAGCGCGATGATGCGCTTGTGCATCGTCTCGTCTGCGCGCCGGCCGTTGTACTTGCCGGCCCGCTTGGCGAGTTCCACGCCCTGGCGCTGGCGCTCGCGCCGGTCCTCGTAGTCATCGCGCGCGACCTGCAGGGCGAGCTTGAGCAGCAGATCCTGCACCGCCTCGAGCACGACCTTGGCCACCCCTTGCGCCTCGGCTGCAAGATCCGAGAGATCCACCACCCCGGGCACCGCGAGCCGCGCACCCTTCGCGCGGATTGAGGCGACCAAGCGCTCGGCCTCGGCGAGCGGCAGGCGGCTGATTCGGTCGATCTTCTCGGCGACAACGACCTCGCCGGGCTGCAGGTCGCCGATCATGCGCAGCAATTCGGGTCGGTCCGCTCGTGCGCCTGACGCCTTTTCGCGGTAGATGCCGGCGACGTAGTAGCCGGCCGCCCTCGTGCTCTCCACGATCGCATCCTGTCGGCTGAGATCCTGCCCGTCCGTGCTCACGCGAAGGTAGATCCGCGCAACCTGCATCATCCTGCACACCCCTCATTCATTGCCCGCCCCCCGTTCATTCCCATCCTCTACATGGCCAAATAGGGCATACCCAACTGCGCCTATTGTAGGATAGGTAGCGCATAATTGAAATAGCAACTTAAATGCGCCCCTTCATTTTGGCCCACCCTAAAGCGCCCATTGTTACTAATTGACGCCTTGAAGTCCCAAAGGGCTTTACTCCAACTTGTACAGGTCGTGACAGCACACTGGCCTCCAACAACTGTTTGGCGGTCGCGACCACACCACCGTCGTTTTCTGGACCATGTAGAACGGAATGGAAACCGAGGACAGAGGCACTCTTTTCTGTCAGAATTCTCGTCAACTTATCAACGTCTCGAAACCGTCAATGAATCAACGCATCGGCTACGCACGAGTTTCGACCGACGATCAAAACCTAGATTTGCAACGGGATGCCCTGACGCGGGCTGGATGCTCAACGATCTACGAAGAAGCTGCTAGCGGGAAGTCCTCAGAACGACTGGAGCTGGAGCAGTGTAGGAAAGCACTTCGAACCGGGGACACTCTCGTGGTGTGGCGGCTGGATCGGCTTGGCCGGAGTTTGCCCGACCTGGTGCAGATCGTGGCCGAGCTGGGGCAGCGCGGCATAGGGTTCGAGAGCTTGGGTGCGTATTCCGACCCATCGTGACCGCCCATTCCGAGAAGGGTGTGACCGGTGATTCCGAGGTCGTGACCGGCGATTCCGATTTGATCGTGACCGATTCAGGCCGCCGTCGGAATCACCGGTCACGTTGTCGGAATCGTCGGTCACGATCAGATCGGAACGGCCTGTGCGGCCAGCGTGGCAACCATCCTTGTCACGGCTACCCTCGCGCGCTTTGCGCGGAGCGAAGGGATGCCGGCGGAGCGGATTGCCATGCACAACATCAAGGAGCTGTTACGGCTCAAGTACGACTGCGCGCTCTCGCATGAGCGCATCGCGCGCGCGCTGTCGATCTCCAAGGGCGTCGTCGCCAAGTATGTGAAGGCGGCCGAGGCCAGCGGCGTGAGCTGGGCCGAACTGGCGGCGGCCGACGAGGCGCGCCTGCGCGCACTGCTGGGCAGGACGCCGCGCCCGCGCGGGACGGCGGTGGGCTACCGGATGCCCGATCTCGCCGGCGTCCATCAAGGCCTCAAGCGCAAGAACGTGACCCTGGCACTGCTGTGGGAGGAGTACGTCCAGGCGACGGCCGGGCCGACGTACCAGTATTCGCGCTTCTGCGACCTCTACCGGGACTTCGCCAAGGGCCTCAAGCGCTCGATGCGCCAGGTGCATCGTGCCGGCGAGAAGCTCTTCATCGACTACGCGGGCGACACGGTGCCGATCGTCGACGCCGAGACCGGCGAGATTTCTCGGGCGCAGATCTTCGTGGCCGTGCTCGGGGCCTCGAACTACACCTTCGCCTGCGCCACGGCCAGCCAGTCGCAGGCCGACTGGCTGGGGGCGCTGGGGCGGGCGCTGCGTTTCATCGGCGGCGTGCCCGAGCTGATCGTCCCCGACAACACCCGCTCCATGGTCGGCGAACCGGACCGATACGCGCCGCAGCTGCAGCGCACCACTGCCGAGTTCGCCCAGCACTACGGCGTGGCGATCCTGCCCGCACGCCCCTACAAGCCGCAGGACAAGAGCAAGGTGGAGGTGGGCGTGCAGATCGTGCAGCGCTGGATCCTGGCGCGGCTGCGGCACCGGCGCTTCTTCTCGCTGGCCGAGCTCGACGTGGCCGTCGCCGAGCTGCTCGAGGATCTCAACGCACGCCCCTTCCAGCGCCTGCCGGGCAATCGTCGCAGCGCCTTCGAGACGCTCGACCAGCCGGCGCTGCGTGCGCTGCCCGCCACGCCGTTCCAGTTCGCCCAGTGGAAGAAGGCCAAGCCCAACATCGACTATCACGTCGAGTTCGACGGCCACTACTACAGCGTGCCCCACGCGCTGGTCGGGCAGGTGCTGGAGCTTCGCGTCACGCTCTCGAGCATCGAGTGCTTCGCCGGCGGACGCCGCGTGGCGGTGCATGCCCGCAGCCACCGGCGCGGCGCCTTCAGCACGCTCACCGAGCACATGCCCGCCTCGCACCAGGCCCACCGCCAGTGGTCGCCCAGCAAGCTCATCGCCTGGGGCGCCACGGTGGGGCCGCACACCGAGCGTGTGGTCGCCTTCCAGCTCGAACGCATGCCGCACCCCGAACAGGGCTACCGCGCCTGCCTGGGGCTGATGCGCCTGGCACGCCAGTACGGCAACACACGGCTGGAGGCCGCCGCCACCCGCGCCGTCGCGCTCGGGGCGATGCGCTACAAGAACCTCGCCTCGATGCTCAAGACCGGGCTCGATCGCGCACCGCTGCCGGCGAGTGCGCCGCAACAGGCCGAACTCGCCCTGCCCGATGCGCACGCCAACCTGCGCGGTGCGCACTACTACCACTGATCCACTGCGCTGTTACGCCGTAACGGCTCGACCGCCCCTCAAGGGCCTCCATCCCCGTTCAGGAGCCTTCATGCCCACCTCCAACGCACAACGCTAAGCCGCCTACCGCGCCCGTCACCTGCAATCGGACGACGGAGAAGGCGTGCGACTCAACCTGATCGTCGGCACGCATGCCAAGTGCGCCCTCGAACGCCTGGCCAGCGCCCACGGCCTCACCCAGCGCGCGATGCTCGAACGCCTGCTCGTGCAGGCCGAGCAGCGCACGGTCGCAGCGCTGCCGGCGCCGCTGCGCACCGATTACTACGAGCAGCGGCTGCGTTTGCCTGCCGACGCCGTTACGCCGTAACGCACGATTCCCCCCCTCTCAACCACCCCCACCGGAGAAACCACGATGCTCACCCACCCCACCCTCGACCAACTGCGCGCCCTGCGCCTGGAGGGCATGGCACGCGCCCTCGAAGAACAGCACGCCCACCCCGCGATCGAGGCGCTCACCTTCGACGAGCGCCTGGCCCAGCTCATCGACCGCGAGCTGCTGCTGCGCGACGGCAAGCGCATCGAGCGCCTGCTCAAGGCCGCCCGCATCAAGGTCGGCGGCGCCTGCCTGGAGGATGTCGACTACCGCGCCGGGCGCGGCCTGGAGCGCAGCCAGTTCGCCGCGCTGGGCTCCTGCCACTGGGTCCGCCAGGCGCAGAACTGCCTGATCACTGGCCCCACCGGCAGCGGCAAGACCTGGCTCGCCTGCGCACTCGCCAACGCCGCCTGCCGCCAGGGGCTGTCGGCCTACTACGTGCGCCTGCCGCGCCTCTTTGAGGAGCTGCGCCTCGCACACGCCGACGGCAGCTTCAGCCGGCGGCTCATGCAGTTGGCCCGGCTCGACCTGATCGTGATCGACGACTGGGGCCTGGCGGCGCCTTCGGCGCAGGAGCGCAGCGATCTGCTCGAGCTCCTCGACGACCGGGTCGGCAGCCGCTCGACGGTGATCACCAGCCAGCTGCCGATCGAGCACTGGCACGCCTACCTCGGCGACCCGACCTTCGCCGACGCGATCCTCGACCGCATCGTGCATGCCGCGCACAAGCTCGCCCTGAAGGGCGAATCGATGCGAAAGAAGGCCACGGCATGAGGCCGCGCGTGCTGTACGGCTTACCCACAGCCGGCCGCCCGCCAGCGTGTGAGGCGCGCTGGCGGCCGCCTGTGGATAAGCCTATGCCATGCCCTGAAATGACCGTGATCGTGACCGACGCGGTTAAACTCTGAACACCACGCTGGCGCGCACAGAACACCGGTCACGTTCGTCGGTATGAGCGGTCACGATCGTCGGAATGCGCACTTGGGGGAAAAGATCGAGACGAGCAGTGCAGCCGGTAAGTTGGTTTTTCATGTATTCGCCGCACTGGCCGAGTTCGAGCGAAATCTTATCCGGGAGCGCACCCACGCGGGTCTTGCCGCAGCTCGTGCCCGTGGCCGGGCCGGTGGACGCAAGCCGAAGCTTGATGCCCAGCAGGTGCGCGAAATCAAGCGTCTGATGACAGATCCCTCCATCCCGGTAAGCCAGATCGCCGACCGATATAAGGTGTCGCGGACCACGATCTACAAGGTGGCGCCAGTACGACAAAAGAATTCCAACATCCAACAACAAGGCAGAACGTGACAACAACTGAAAAGAGCTTTCGCGACTACAAGGCCGAGGCCGAAGCGTGGATCACCCTTGCAAGTGGCGAGTATTACCCGGACATCCTGCCAGACGCCTGCCGACTCTATGAGCCGGTGCTTGTCGAATTCGGGCGACTACTGAAGGCTTCGCACTCATCGACGTTTTTTTTCACGTCGATCATGGAGACGTCGAACCAATGGATGAGGACGCAGCTTTGCCGTGTCTTCAAGAAGTACGTCAGTCCGCAAACACCGGTCGAGATGCTGAAACGCAAGAGCGACGCTGCCAAGATCTGCGCTCAGTTCGGCGATGCCTTCCGAAGCGTGGTTGAGGTGCAGCAGAAGTTCGAGAGCCGCCCCATGCCCGATGAAGCGCTGTGCGCTGTGCTGTGGGAGTACAAGGATCGCGGCAAGAAAGGATACGACCTAACAGAACGGCTGTTTGACATTCTGCGAAGCCAGCACGTTGGATGCGTCGTTACTGGGCCGGAGCGGGCTGGAAAGGACGTGCTTATGGGCAAGGTATTCAAGGACTACCCGAAGCCGGATCGGCCTGTTGATTTCGTCATCACCGATAACGGCAAGGTGCTTGCGATTGGCTTGGCTCGGTACGATTCTGATCGAGGCGGCGCACAGGAGGATGACCGCACGGGTCAGTACCGTGAGGTCGCCCAAGAGATTCTTGGATATGCCGATAGCCACGGGATGCCGCACATCAAGGTTATCTACGTCAACGATGGGCCTGGGCTTCTGCTGGGATCGATGTGGAACGACTACGCCTACATCGAAGACCAATGGCCTGGGCGCGTTAAGGTTGTCACCTTGCGGATGGTGCCGGATCGAATCACAGCAGAATGGTTGAGGTCTTGATATGGCAGTGCCTATCCCCGGCAAGGGAAAACGGACCAATGGGGTGCAGGGTCACCTTGCTGAGCAGGGTTTGCGTCTCGAATACCCCGGCAAGAAGCCTGTCGAAGACGTTCTCGCGACCCCCGCCGGTCACTATACGCCGAACGTTGCCTACAGCGCTGGCGACAACCGGCTTTATCACGACGACAACCTGGCTGTCCTTGCGGCGCTGGCGCAGGACGAATCAGTCGCTGGTAAGGTAAAGCTGGTCTACATCGATCCGCCGTTCGCTACCGCAGCTGCCTTCGAGTCACGCAAGCAAAAGCATGCGTACGACGATCATCTTGTCGGTCCTGCTTTTATCGAGGCGTTGCGCGAACGACTGATCCTGATTCATCGCCTCCTGGCTGACGATGGATCACTTTACTTGCACCTCGATGAGCGTATGACGTTCCACATGCGTGTCATCCTCGATGAGATTTTCGGGGAGAAGAATTTTCGCAACTGCATCACGCGGAAGAAGTGCAATCCCAAAAACTACACACGCAAGACCTACGGTAACGTCGCCGATTACATCCTCTTCTATTCGAAGACAGGTACCTACGTCTGGAATCGCCCAGTCGAGCCGTGGGATGAAGCGCGAGCGCTCAAGGAGTACCAGTGCGTTGATGACCAAGGACGCAGATACAAGAAAGTTCCTGTGCACGCGCCTGGAGTACGCAACGGCGAGACGGGCAAACCGTGGCGCGGCAAGATGCCGCCACCCGGCAAGCACTGGCAATACCAACCTGCCACACTGGATGAGATGGACGCCAGAGGGGAAATTTATTGGTCACCAACTGGTAATCCACGCCGGAAAATATACCTAGAGAAGAGCGCTGGAGTGCCATTGCAAGATATCTGGATGGATATGCGTGATGCGCACAACCAGAATATCCACATCACCGGCTATCCGACAGAGAAAAACCCGGCGCTGCTAGCCCGGATCATCGAGGCGTCGTCCAATCCCGGCGACCTTGTGATGGACTGCTATGCTGGGTCAGGCACCACGCTTGCGGTCGCATCGAGCCTTGGCCGACGCTGGATCGGAGTTGATCGCAGCGATGAAGCCCTCAAAACTACATTGCACCGCTTCGAGTTGGGCACTGAACGCATGGGTGACTTCGTGAACGCCAAGAAGCAAGGCGTGCTGCCATTGCACAACCCTATTACCGACTTCACGCTCTATGAGCCCATGGTAGACGCGGACGGCGCACCAGATATCGTAGCCCCAAAGCCCGCAAAGCGGACTCGGCGCGCAGTTAGCACTAGCGAGTTGGTAGAGGCGTCAGCCGCTCAATGAGAAGGCACGGCAGTCTAACCCCTGCCCTGCTGCGTGAAGCCGAGGTGCATCTGCGCCAGTCCGACCCGATCATGGCTGATCTGATCGGGAAGCATGGCCCTTGCCCCTTATCGGAGCGCCCCTTCCTGCCATTTCACACTCTCGCAGCATCAATTATCAGTCAACAGCTATCGGCCAAGGCAGCGGATACGATTGAGCGGCGAGTCGCACAGCTTGTGCCCTCGCCCTTCCTTCCTGCGGATATGCTTCGTGTTTCCGCCGAGCAGTTGCGAGCGGCCGGCCTGTCCTCGCGGAAGGTAGCCTACATCCACGAACTGGCTGGGCGAGTCATCGATGGCCGATTATCGTTCGAGGCGCTGGCCGGTGCCGACGACGAATCCGTGATCACCGCTTTGGTAGAGCTTCCGGGCATCGGTCGATGGACTGCCGAAATGTTCCTGATTTTCGGTCTTAAGCGTCCGGATGTGCTCGCCCTGGATGATGTTGGGCTTCAGCGGGCCGTGCGGCTTCTGTACGGCGACGACTATGCGTTAGCACACGTCAGCCCAGCGTGGCGCCCCTTCTCCACTGTTGCCTCGTGGTACTTGTGGCGACACATCGACAGTTGAGACCACGATAACCCCCATACAAAGCCCGGCAATGCCGGGTTTTGTATGGGGTCAGCTCACGAAACGGAGAAAATCGTACGCTAAGGGCGCGCAGTGTCAGGTTGAAGCCATAGACCCCGCGCCGGCACCGTCATGGAATGAAAGGCCGGAAAAAGCCCTGATCTGACTCATTTCACCCGGTCGGCCTTACGGCAAGCTGAAGTTCGCCTCAACCGGACACGGCAAGGGCATTGCCAAGGGCAGTGGGTTCTCGATATTCATGCCAACGGCCTAGCGTACAAATCCGTCCATTTCGTGAGCTGCCCCATCCTCCCCTCAAGCTGCAGCCCGCAGCGCCTCGAGTACGTCAGCCGCTACGATGGGAGGCACAGCATTGCCGAGCATATGCATGGCGGGCTTCTTGGCGCTGGGCAGCACGTAGCCATGACGGAATCCCATCGCCGCCTTAGCCTCCGACACCTGGAGCATGCGCATCCGGTCGCCGTCGATCACGGCCCAGCGGTCACAGGTTGTGATGGTGCCGATCGGCCGTTCAATGCTGCGGCCGGTCAGGCCGCTACCGTTCGAGTAGTAGGGCGCGACGAAGCGCTCGCCGAAGACAGCCCGACCCGCGGTGATGCGCCGAAGGGTGGCCTCACTGCGCCCCGGCCTGACGATCGGACTCCACGCATGTGCATTCCACTCGATCACGTCGGAGATCGGCCGATGCGGGCGCTTGGGCAGCTTGAGCTGCAGCGGGTTGCGCGAGCGGGTGCACACGAGGAACAGCCGCTCCCGGTGCTGGGGTACGCCATGATCCGCCGCGTCGATCAGATGCGGCGCCACGGCATAGCCGAGCCGGCGCATAGCGTCTTCCCATGCAGGGTAAAGCGTCCAGTTCAGGAAGGCCGGGACGTTCTCCACGACAACCGCCTCGCTGCGGTGGTACTCGGCACAGCTCACCACGGCCCACGCCGTACTGCGCAGCGCGTCATGATAGGGGCGCTCCTTACCGCGCGCAGGCGTATGCCCCTGACACGCCGGCGAGGCGAGTTGCACGTCATGGCGCGGCACTTGCCGCCAGTCGGCTTGCTGCACGTCCTGGCAGTCGGTGCGCGTCCCCGGGTGATTCGCTTGATGAAAGGACACGGCCAGCGGCCAGTGGTTGGCGGCATAGGCGACATGCACACCGGCCATGTGCGCGCCCTCGGTGAAGCCGCCAGCCCCGGCGAAAAGGTCGATCCCGATCATGCGACCCCCTTGAGCGCTCGCGCGACCGCTTCGGCATCAGCAGTCCAGCCCGTACCCAGCGGCACCCAAAGAACCCCCCCGGCCTTCAGAGCCGAATCCGCGCTACGGTGATAGCGGCGGTCATTGCCGCGCTCGGTCATGAACCGACGGCTCAAGGAAGGGCGGTAAATCGGAACCATAAAAACCTCCTGCTCTGTCATTTGAACCGCCCCGGGCGCGGTTGCCGCCGCGGCTCCCGAGGCCTCGGCATCACCCGATGCCGATAGGACAATAATAGGACAAAACAGGGGTTTAGTCAATAGCGGTCAATATGTTTTTGACCCTTGAAGACAATCGAGCGGAAGCCAGCTCAAGGGCCTGATCGCAGGCCGCACGCGGAGCACAGGGCCGCAGGCCCGAGCACCGAACGGGCGAGGGCAGGGGCGAAGCCGCACCCTTGACCTGGTTGAAGCGACCCCACGCTCACCGAGAGGGGAAGGGGGAAGGTTCTCCACCCCTGCGCCCGAGGATCGAACGCGATCGTTCGGCCCCCTTCCCCGCTCAGCGGGGAAGGGCGGGGGGAAGAGGCCGCCACCACCTCGCGCCAAAGGCGCCAAACCCTGAAAGCCTCACCAGACAAGGCTTGTTAGTGTTTCATCGTGGCCTGTCACTGACCGCCACATTAGAGCCACCGATGATCGGCATATAGAAGCCACTCGAACCGGGCTCTGACGGACGTCGTTGGGGGGTCAAGAATCGATGTTTTTCGGGGTGCTGGCAAGGGCGTTTTTCGCCCGATTCGGCCCCTGTCGGGGCGCACGGTAAGAGGCCCCGTCGAGTGTGAGGCAGTAGGCGTTGTGGCGCAGGCGGTCGACGGTGGCCGACGCCAGCAGTCGGTTGCCGGGGAAGGCCTGGTCCCACTCGGTGAAGTCGAGGTTGCTGGTGACGATGGTGGCGGCACGCTCGTAGCGTTCGGCGATGAGGTCGTGCAGATCCTCGTCGGCGGGGGCCCGCAGGGGTTTGAGGCCGAAGTCGTCGATGATGAGCACCGGCACGCGGGCCAGTTGCTGGAGCTTTCGCTCAAAGTTGCCGACTGCGCGGGCGGCGTTCAGGCTGGCGAGCAGTTGCGCGCAGGAGGCGAAGAGGACGTCGTGCCCCTGACGCACGGCGCAGTGTCCGAGCGCCTGCGCCAGATGGCTTTTCCCGGTGCCGCAAGGGCCGACGATCAGCACCGGGGCGCGCTCGTCGATGTAGCGCCCGGTCGCGAGGTCATGGACCAGGGCGCGGTTGGTCGAGGGCAGCCGGTCGAACTCAAAGCCTTCGAGCGTCTTGCTGGCGCGGAAGGCTGCACGGCGTAGCCGGGTGCCGAACTTCTTCTGCTCGCGGCGGGCGATCTCGTCCTGGATCAGCAGGGCGAGAAACTCCGTGTAGGCGAGCTTGGCATCGATGGCCTGGCGGTTGCGGGCGTCGAGCGAGTCGAGGATGCCGGAGAGGCGCAACTGCTTGAGCTGCGGCGCCAGTTCGGTGGCAGGGTTCATGATGAGGCTCCTTGGGTGAAGTGGGCGCGCGCTGCGCCCGGGTCAGTGAAACGTGGGGCCGTCGTCTTCGAACAGCGACGCGGTGGCGCGCGCGAAGCGGGCACGGCCGGCATAGGGTTCAGGGGTGATCGTGCTCACCGGGGCGAGGTCGTGACCGCCGGCGAGGATGGTCTTGACGGTGCGGTAGTGCGGGCTGTCGTGGGCGATGGCCCGCTCGCAGGCGGCCTCTAGCCGCGCGGCGCCGTACTGGTCCTTGAGTGCGAGAACGCCCTGGGCGGCCCGCAGGCGCTCACTGACGCGGTCTGATAGCAGTTGCCCGATCAGCTGCGCGCAGGCGTCTCCGATCTCGCGGGCCTGCTGCAGACACCAGCTGCGGTCGTGCGCGAAGAAGCGCTGGGCGGCCGGCGGCAGATGATCCGAGACGGTGCGACGCTCGCCGGGGCGCCGTGCGCGGGCATGCGTGGCGACCGGCTTGAAGTCGTGATAAGCGGTGACCACGGCGTCGGTGGCCCGCAGCCACAACGCCTTGCCCACCAGCGCGAACGGCACCGAGTACAGCGCGCGCTCGAAGCTGACGTGGCAGTCGCGATGCACCGTCACCGCGTGCCAGGTGCCCAGATCCGGCGGCACCTCGGGCAGCGGCAGCAAGGTGCTGCGCTCGACCGCGAAGGTGTCGAGCGGGCGCACGCGGGTGGTGCCGTGAATGCGCAGCCCGGCTTCCTTCAGCACCCACTCGCGCACCTGGGCATTCAGATCGGCCAGATCGCGGAAACTGCGTGTGGGCAGGAAGTTGCCCTTCACGTATTTGACGCCGGCCTCGACGATGCCCTTCTTCTGCGGATCGTGCGGCGGACAGGCGTCGATCCGGAAGCCGTAGCCCTCGGCACACTCGGCGTAGGCGCGCTGCACCTGCGGGTCGTGCATGCACGCGCGGGTGATCGCGCACTTGGCGTTATCGATGATGAGCCGCGCCGGCACGGCGCCGAACCACTCGAAGGCGCGGCGGTGGCAGCCGAGCCAGGTCCGCACGCTCTGGTCCCAGACGAACTCCGCGTACTGGTGACGGGAGAAGCAGAGTGTCATCACGAACGCCCAGGTGCGGCGGATCTCGCCCGTGGCCGGATCGACCAACTGGGGACCGGCGCCAAAGTCCACCTGCGCGGCCTCGCCCGGTGCGAAGGTGAGGCGCACCGTGGCCTCAGGGGGCTGCTCGCGGCCGATCTGGGCGATCAGCCGGCGCACGCTGGAGTAGTGCCCACTGAACCCGTGCTCACGCTTTAGCGTGGTGTGGATCACCACGCCGGAGACGCCCTGCGTGAGCCACTGCTCGACCAGCGGCCGGTACGCGGCAATCGAGGACTGGGCCGTCACCGGCAACTTCGGCTGCCCGAGCGCGGCGGCGATCTCGGCGTCCTCGGGCAAGGGCCGCTCAGGATCGAGCCAGCCCTGGGCGCGAGCCAGCTCGCGGAAGCGGGCCGCCTTGCTGCGCCCCATCAGTTTCGAGCGCGCGATCTCGCGCTCGGAATCGCCCTGGCGCATGCGCATCAGGGCCTGGCGGTACTCGTACATCTCGATGCTCCTGCGGGCCACCGCCTACCTCCTGCCAAACAAAAAGGCAGCAGGGTAGCGAGGGACCGTTCAAGGTCGAGACGTCCGTCAGAGTAAAAGTGGCTCCATTACGCCGATCCGGCGCTGGCCTCTATGTGCCGATCCGCGACTGGCTCCTATATGCCGATCACGGACTGGCCTCAATGTGCCGATCACGCGGTGGCTCCATTGTGCCGATCATCAACTGGCTTCAATGTGCCGGTCGGTGACATGGCCTGGCCGGGCCGCCGATCGGCGCCGGAACGGCGCAAGGACAAGGGGGCAGAGGGGCCGCACAGCGGTCCCTGGAGCGCAGCGCAAGGGATGAGCGAACAGCGAAACCGTGCCAGCACCCGGCCACCGGACAAACGGACGGGAATGGCTCCTAAGAGGAGGGGGTCGGGACCACAGCGGGAATCGGCTGGCTTCCTATCAGCACAATCTCGTTGAGCCCGTTGACCACGCAAGTCATGCCCACCAAGCAATCGACATCCAAGCCGACCGCCTCGAGCTGGCTGCGCAGGACATGCCCCAGCCGCGACCCCACGAACACAAGGTAGCGCGGCGGTCGCGCCCCACCCTCAGCGTGCACACGCTCGATCACACCAAAATAGCGCTGCGCCCGATACACCTCAGGGCGATCGAGCTTGTCATCGTCGAGTGCCCAATCCTTCAGGTAGCCCCGAGCGTCGGTCATGTCGAGCTCGAAGAAGCCATAACACTCAGTGACCCTCAGAACCGTGTCGAACAGCGCCTCCCGCAGCGCTTCCTGACTCGGAGCCGCTTCACGCGCTGGCAGGTTCGCAAAGGCATCCGCCAAGAAGTCAGGCAGACCCGGAACGTTCCACGCGCCTTCTAGCTCATCGCCCCATTCAGCACGCTCCGCATCAGTCGGATCGCACCAAACGAAGCACAACCCTTGCGAATCCCAGGACAACACTTCACGCATCATCGCATCACGGTCATCGGAGAAGACCCATTCATGCTGCTGCAAGAACGTCGCATGGCCAGGATCTTCACGAACGGCGTAACGCGGACGCCCTACGCGCTCCCAAAAACAGAGGAAGTCGCGCGCTTTAGGCAGCACGGCCCGGAAGACTGCCGGCATGGTCACTCCTTCGATCGGAGATAGCTCACCAGCCTTTCTGCTTGGCGCGGCGTTCCGTACACGATGTTCACCAACAGCTTGACCGGCCCTGGCATGGCACGGCCGGACTCGTATCGCGATCCCCCCGACTGCGTAACGTTCAGCGGCCCCCAGAACTCCGCTTGGTTCAGATGGAGCTTGTTGCGCACCAGGCGCGCGTCGAAACCATCCTTAATCTCCAGCTTCGGAGCTTTCATCTGTTGTCTTCCAGCACAGCTAGTTGAGAAAAATCGGTTCCGGCGACAACGCGAGCACGATCGAGTCGTAGAACCAAGCAAGGACGAAGGCGCCGAGCCCGGCACCAACACACAGCATTAGCAACTCCCCCTTGTTCGCGCCTTCGTACCCGAATGCGATCAAGGGAAGCGCAAACATCGCAGGTACCCCAACCAAACCCAGCAGAAACCGCAACGGACCGCGCGCCCACATCAGCACCAGAAAAAGCGCGTAGCGAATACCGTAGAGCACACCTCGGGCGGCTCGTGCACCGGCGGTGCGCCGCGCTACTACCAGCGGCTCAACGTCGGGCGACGCTGGCCCCTCGTTGACCGCAGCCCGGCCGCCTTCTGGCGGGAAACCTCCCTGCCGCTCCCGCACACCGGGAAATCGCACGATGTTGTTCCTGGTCATGACCTTCGACTCCTGACTGCTACCCGTCCTGCCTAAGTTATCTCCAGATCACTCAAGGCTCGCCCAGCAGCCAGGTGCGCCTTGACCCACTTCGGCTGCCGCCCCTTGCCGCTCCACGTCTCGAACTGGTTGTCTGGGTTGCGGTAGCGCTTGCTTCCCTTTGCCGTGGCGGCCAACACATCGAGGTCAATCCCGTTCGTCTCTGCAAGTTCGAGGATCTTACGTTTCGCCTCTGCTCGAGTCTTTGCCTCTCGTTTCTTCAGTTCTGCGTCGATCACCGCACGAACCTCCTGCAGCTCTTCTGTAGACATGGTGTTCGCTTCTATCACTGTGCACCTCGCATATTTCGTTTATCATACGCGGCTCGCATGGTTCAGACTACCTTTTGACATACCTGTAAACACATGCCATGCTGCATCAAAATTGCAATTTTGATGCACAACAAAGCAACCAGAGGTAGCCATGACAGCAATGCGAACAACCGTGTTCACTGCCGCCGCGCTCGTTATCAGTAGCGCAATGCCAGCAGTTGCGCAAGAACTACTCGAAGGTAACGAAAAGCTCGCCTGCGAAGCGATTCTTTGCCTGTCGACCGGATTGCCCCCACATGAGTGCAGCCCCTCGCTGAAGAGGTATTTCTCGATTCAGAAGAAGAAGTTCAGCGACACGATCAGGGCTCGCCTGGATTTCCTGCAACTTTGCCCCTCGGCAAGTGCAGAAGGCATGCCCTCTCTGGTCAATGTGATCGCGAATGGCGCGGGCCGCTGTGAGGCTGAAGACATGATCCCGAAGCTCAATGCCCATCTTTGGGGCATGTGTGACTCGGAGAGCGGTTATTCCTACGTGGGTTGCATGGCCGACATCCCGAAGGTGTGCCAGGACTATGCGAATCACCCACTTACCCGCCTCGATGTGCCCGTGAAGATGAAGACATGCCAGGCGCCCAGTAGCAGCAGTTGGAGGTGGTACAGCACCGAAAGCCTGCAGCCCGGTGAGTTTTTCGAGGGCGGTCAGCTCTGCAAGTACGAGTGGAAGATGCCGCAATCGTCATGATCGAGTTCGCCCTGCTTGCGCAGGAATGCGCGCCTCACGTCCATGTCTCGACCTTGGCGGCCATCGTCCGCCACGAATCTGCCGGCAATCCCTTTGCGATCGGGATTAATGGCGCCGTGCGCCTACCCCGTCAGCCGCGGGATAAGGCGGAAGCGGTGGCAACTGCCGAGTGGCTGAAAGCCAACGGCTACGACTTCGATGCCGGGGTCGGGCAGATCAACGTACGCAATCTCGGCTGGCTTGGAATGAGCATCGAGGACCTGTTCGATCCCTGCGCCAATCTGAAGGGCGCCGCGACAGTACTGGGCGACTGCTATCGCCGTGCCGTACCGAAATACGGAGAGGGCCAACCTGCCCTCCACGCTGCGTTGTCTTGCTACAACTCCGGGAATTTCAGGACAGGCTTCAAGAACGGTTATGTCATGAAGGTAGCTGCGAATGCGGCAATGCCCATTCCCGCTTTGACTCCAATTGCCCAAAACCCCCGAGAGCCGGTAAAACTGCGGTCCAGCACGCACCCGCTTCCTCTGAAGACTCAAACAGGAATGGCGAGCGCGCGCGACAGGCAGCAGCCGGGTGACGAAGGCGATGCGGGTCTTGGAGATGCGTTCTCACGCCCAGCAGGAGACGCCTTCAGAACCTCCGCGGCACGGGAAGGTAGCCGAGAGGCAACAAATCAAAAATAGAATTTTGATTGCATCGAAATTGCAGTTTTGATACCTTAGCCGCACGAGGAAAACCCGGTCTGCTAGACAAATAGATCTGTAAAAGTCCAGGGACCGAGATACATGAAAACGATCGAGCAACAGAGCTTAGACCTGGCGTTCGAGTTGGAAGGCGTGCGAGAAATCACGGTAATTCGTCGCTCGCACAAGGAATGGTACTTCACATTCGTTGTGGACGACCCCCTCACCAAGCGCCCGGAAACCTACGCCCTTCTGACGCAAAGAGGGAGCCTGCGTACATGGTCTGATCCACGAAATCTTTTCTCTTTTCTTTTCGATAGATACGGCGTTACAGCCGGAAACTTCAAACTTGTAGAGGACTTTAAAGATGAAAATCGCTCAACCCCTCCGCCGCCAAGCTGACAAGGCTGCCGCTCTCATCCTCGGTGCCGCCATCACCAGCCCGGCGTTCGCCGGCACCGGCCTTTCCAAAGCGAAAGGCATCCTCGAAACCTTCCGCGATGAGCTCCTGACGATTATCCCCATCGTCGCCATCATCGCCCTTGTTGCGCTTGGCATCGGCTACGCAACCAAGTTTGTCGAGAAAGACACATTCGTGCGCTGGGCCATCGGCATCATCATCGCCGGTTCGGCCGCGCAGATCACCGCCCTGTTCTTCTCCTAAGCGCGCTCTGTGATGGAAGAGCAGCGCAACAGTCCGTTCCCGCTCTTCAAGGGCTGCACCCGCGTGCCTACGGTCGCAGGTGTTCCCATGATCCCGCTCATGCTGATGCTGATCGTCGTCGCGTCGATCGCGATGAGCATCAGCTTGTGGTGGTGGTTTCTGGCGCCGCCACTCTGGTTTGTCATGGCGCAGATCACGCGCAATGACGACAAAGCGTTTCGGATCTGGGGGCTCTGGTTCGATACGAAGTGGCGAAACGGCAACAAGGCCTTTTGGGGGGCTTCCACATATACCCCTGTCAATTATCGGAAGAGAAGGAGATAGGGACGTGGGCGCGATGCAATCCCGCAAGATCCTCGAAAGCGAGACCCCCGTGGGGCAGTTCATCCCCTACTCGCATCACATCACCGACACCATCATTTCGACGAAGACAGCCGAGTATCTGTCGGTCTGGAAGATCGACGGACGCTCCCACCAAAGCGCCTCGCTCGACGATGTCTATCAGTGGATCAACGAACTGAACAACACCCTCAAGGGTGTCGCGACGGCGAATGTCGCGTTTTGGTCGCACGTCGTACGTCGTCGGGTCTTCGAGTACCCCGACGCGGAGTTCGAGAACCCGTTCTGCAAGCAGCTCGACGCCCGCTACCGGGAGAGCTTCACCGGCTACAACCTCATGGTGAACGACCTGTATCTCACGGTCGTTTTCCGTCCTGTAGCCGACCAGGTGCTGTCGTTCTTCGCGAAGCGGGAACGGGAAACTGCGGAGCAGAAGACGCTGCGCCAGTCTGGCGCCGTGAAGGCACTCGACGACGTCAACCGCACCCTGGGCGCCGCACTGCGCCGCTACGGTGGGGAGCTCCTGGGCACCTACGAACACAACGGGCACATCTATTCGGCACCGCTCGAATTCCTTGCGCTGCTGGTCAACGGCGAGCACAACCCGATGCCGGTGTGCCGCGACCGCTTCGCGAACTACATGGCGCTCAATCGCCCGTTCTTCTCCAAGTGGGGTGAGCTGGGCGAGATCCGCACTGCGAACCGCCTGCGCCGATTCGGCATGCTCGAGGTCGTCGAATACGACGATGGCACCGAACCGGGCCAGCTCAATGTACTGCTGGAGTCCGATTTCGAGTTCGTACTGACGCAGAGCTTCGCGACCCTCTCGCGCCATGCCGCCAAAGGCTTCCTCCTGCGCCACAAGCAGCAGCTCCTCGACGCCCGGGATGTGGCTGTATCGCAGATCGAGGAGATCGACGAAGCCCTCGATCAGCTCGTATCCGGCAAGTTCGTGATGGGTGAGCATCACTGCACGCTCACGATCTTCGCCGACGAAGCCGACCAGGTGCGCGATTACCTGGCACATGCGCGCTCGGCACTGATGGACGTGAGCATGATCACCAAGCCGGTCGACTTGGCACTTGAGGCGGGATGGTGGGCGCAACTGCCGGCGAACTGGAACTACCGGCCCCGCCCGGCGCCGATCACGTCGCTGAACTTTTTATCCTTCTCGCCGCTGCACAACTTCATGTCAGGCAAGCCCACCGGAAACCCCTGGGGGCCGGCGATCACGATCCTGAAGACGATCAGCGGCACGCCGCTGTATTTCAACTTCCACGCCACGAAGGAAGACGAGGACTCGACTGACAAGCGCGTGCTCGGCAACACGATGTTCATCGGCAAGTCGGGCACCGGCAAGACGGTCACGATGGGCTTCACCCTGGCGCAGATGCAGAAGGTCAAGCCAACCGTGGTGGCGTTCGACAAGGACCGCGGCATGGAGGTGGCGATCCGCGCGATGGGCGGCCGCTACCTGCCGCTCAAGAGCGGCGAGCCGGCCGGTTTCAACCCCTTCCTGCTTGAGCCGACCTCGGCCAACCTGATCTTCCTGAAACAGTTCGTCAAGCGGCTGGCCAGCGCCGGCGGCGAACCAGTCACGCACAACGATGAAGTCGAGATCGACCAGGCGCTCAAAACGTTAATGGTGCACATCGACCGGCCGCTGCGTCGCCTGTCGATGCTGCTGCAGGCGCTGCCCAACCCGATCCGCGACGAACTGGATGCCCGCCCCTCGGTGCACGCACGCCTCATGAAGTGGTGCCAGGGGGGCGACTACGGATGGCTCTTCGACAACGAGCACGATGTGCTCGACCTGACGACGCATCAACTCTATGGCTTCGACGTGACGGACTTCCTCGAGAACGACGAGGTCCGGCCGGCGCTGATGATGTACCTCATCTATCGAACCGAGGGCATGATCGACGGCCGCCGCTTCGTCTACATGTTCGACGAGTTTCAGAAGCCTCTCGAGGACGAGTATTTCCAAGACCTCGCGCAGAACAAGCAGCGCGTGATCAGAAAGCAGAACGGCATTTTTGTGTTCGCCACCCAAGAGCCCGGCGCGGTCCTCGATAGCCCGATCGCCAAGACCTTGGTGCAGCAGTGCGCCACCTTCGTATTCCTGCCCAATCCCGGCGCTGACCGCAAGGAATACATCGAGGGCTTCAAGCTATCCCCGGCCGAGTTCGAGCTGGTGAAGAGCCTCGGCGAGCGCAGCCGCCGCTTCCTGGTCAAGCAGGGTGACAACTCGGCCGTGGCGGAGTTGAACCTTGACGGCTTCGATGACGAGCTTCTGATCCTCTCTGGCACTCCCGATAACGCCGAGATCGCAGAGGAAGTAATCGCCGAAGTCGGCGAAGACCCTGCGATCTGGATTCCTGCCTACCTCACCCGTGTTCGTTCAAAAAGGAGTTCAGCGTCATGAAGAAGATCGTTCGCATTCTTGCCTTGGCCGCAGGCCTTGCCTTCGGCAGCAGCGCGCACGCTGGCATCCCGGTAATCGACGCTGCAGCCATCGCAAAAGCAGCGCAACAGGTGGCGGCTTGGGCGGAACAGTATGAACAGATGGCGGAGCAGATCCGGGAGGCACAGAAGCAGCTACACCAACTCGAAACGACGTATCAGTCGATGACGGGGAGCCGCGGCCTCGGCTCGCTGCTGGCGAACCCAGGCCTGCCGCAATACCTGCCTGACGACTGGAAGGAGATCTACAACACGGCCGCAGGCGGAGGCTACGCAGGGATCTCGGGCACGCTGTCGCAGATTCTGACCGATGAGCAGCTTAGCGGAACGATCGCCGATCGTGAGCAACGCTTCATGCAGCGCAGCCGCGAAGCGGCAGCCACCGATAAGGCCACCGGCCTTCGCGCCTACGACGGAGCCAAGGCCCGTCTGACGCAGATTCAGTCTCTTATGGGCCAGATCAATGGAACGTCCGACCCCAAGGCGATTGCCGAACTGCAGGCGCGCATTCAGGCCGAGCAGGCCGCAATCGACAACGAGGCAACGAAGCTGCAAATGGTGGCCATGCTGCAGCAGGCCGAGCAACGACTGATCGCTGGACAGCGCCAGGACACGAATCTGCGCCTCCTGAGCTCCACGAACACCGCCATGCCGGAGATCAAATGATGAAACGAGCCCTCTTCATCGTACTTACCGGGCTCAGCTTGGCCGCATGCGACACCGAGCCCACGCGCGACGTGCAGTTCTACCTGGAGCACAAGGAAGAGCGCACGACCAAGCTAACCGAGTGCCTGAACAACCCGGGCGAAAAATCGCACACCCCCAACTGCAAAAACGCGCTCGCTGCAGAGCAAAAGGCGCTGATGCAGGGCACTGGGATGCCCTCGATCAAGTGAAGGAGAGGCCGCGATGGCGTTTACGCTCTTTACCCCGTTGTTCAACAAGATCGACACGGCAACAGCAACCTTCGTGTCCGACATCAGCAGCAATGTCATTGCGGCCATCACTCCGGTTGTCACCGTAGGTCTCACCCTGGCCTTCATCACGTTTGCGCTACTCATCATCCGCGGTGCGGTGGACATGCCGGTGATGGAATTCCTCGGTCGGTCGGTACGCATCGGGATCATCACATCCGTGGCGCTCGCCGGCGGGCTTTATCAGACACAGATCGCCAGCGCCATCCAGTCATCCCCCGACGATCTGGCGCAAGCACTGATTTCAAGTCCGACATCAGGCACTACTGCGGCATCGCTCATCGACGGTGCGGCCGAAAAGGGATTCACGAAGGCGCAGGAGTCCTTCGAGAAGGCGGGCATTTTCGGAGAAAACGGCATCGCCTATGCGGTGTATGGCTTCATCATCATGCTCGCAACCGGCGTACTCGTCGCGATCGGCGGGGCCTTCGTGCTTTTGTCCAAGATCGCGTTGGGACTCCTGGCTGGACTGGGTCCGCTCTTCATCCTCGCACTGTTGTGGCAACCAACCGCTCGCTTCTTTGAGATGTGGGCGGCGCAGGTCCTCAATTACGGTCTTTTGATCGTTCTGTTCAGCGCGGTATTCGGCTTGATGATGTCGATCTTTACCGGCTACATGGAGGATCTCAAATTCGACGGTGCGATGAATCTCGGCTACGCCATTGGCGGTGCCGTCATTCTCGCAGTAGCAATGATTCTCATCCTGTTGCAACTCCCTTCGATTGCCTCCGGACTCGCCGGCGGGGTGGGACTGAGCTACATGTGGGAGCTGCGCGCCGTTCGTGGCATGGCGAGCGCCGGAGCGCGAGGCGCCGGCCGGGTGGCGGGGGGTGCAGCGAAATACACAGGCGCTCGATCCGCAACGAACTGGGCGGCAAACAAGACCGCTGCCGGTGCCAGGACCGCAGTGGGCTACTTCAAGGGCCGCCTGACAGGAAACAAGAAAGCCGCGTAACTCAATCAGTAAAGGCGCAGCGAGGGGTCGCTGCGCCTTTTTTACGCCTCAAAATTGCATTTTTGATATTAAACAAATAGACTATTTATGCCTTTGCTATCAAGGATCGAAAGCCAAATGAAGCACTTCCTTTTACTGCTTTCTGCCGCTGCTTTAACAGCCTGCGCAACGCCGCCTGCCCCGAAAGCTCCAGACGAAACGAACCGTGTACCGATCAACAAGGTACTGCCGACCGAGCTGCAGGAGAACGCCAAATGAGTAAGGTCAAGAAGGAAGACTTCGAGCAGTACCTGGAGGAAACGCGCGGACTGGAACGCGACTACATCGGCGAGGTACTGAAGTCGCGCAAATCGGCATGGATGGTTGCCGGTGCTTCCATCGTGCTCGCCTTTCTAGGCCTCGGCGCCGGCTGGGCCGGGCTCTCGCAGGAGGCGCCCGACCCTCTGATCCTGCGAGTCGACAACGCCACAGGCAATGTGGACTTGGTCACGACGATGAAGGAACAGGAGACGTCCTACGGGGAAGTGGTCGATAGCTACTTCCTCAACAAGTACGTTCTCAACCGTGAAAGTTACGACTACGACACCATCCAGACGCTCTATGACACCACGGCGCTGCTGAGCAACGCAGTGGTACAGCGCGAGTATTACGCGCTCTTCGACGGCCAGAATTCCCGCGACAAGGTACTGAGCAACCGGACCAAGATCACGGTGCGGGTGCGCTCGATCACACCGACCGCCGGCGGGAATGCAGTGGTGCGCTTCACCACACAACACAGGCACTCCAACGGAAGCAACGACACGCCGCGTAACTGGATCGCGACGATCGGCTACAGCTACGTGAACGCACCGATCTCCACACAGGACCGGCGCATCAACCCGCTGGGGTTCCAAGTCTATAGCTACCGCGTCGACCCCGAGTCGATAGCGGCGAACTAACGGGAGACTGCGATGAGAAAACTCGCACTGGCCCTCCTGGCCGCAATGATCGCCCTGCCTGCGCAGGCACTGGATGAGCCCCGGTCCTCGAAGTTCGACAACCGCATCCGCTACACCATCTATAACCCACGCGATGTGGTGCAGCTTGATGCCGTTATCGGTATCGCGACGCACATTGTTCTTGAGGAAGGCGAACGCTACGTCACGCACGCTTTCGGCGATGCGCAAGCCTGGTCGTTCGCGGTGGAAGGCCACCACGTATTCATCAAGCCGCGAGCGGATAACGCAGAGACGAACTTGACGATCGTCACCGACCGCCGGGCCTACTACTTCAAGCTGCGTTACTGGCCGACGCGCCGCGCGAACGCGGTCTATGGCCTGTCCTTCACCTATCCAGACACTGAGGCCCGCAAGGCGCAGGAGCTCGCCCAAGCGGCAGCAGTGGAAGAAGGCTTCGCAGCCGACCGCCAAGGCTACAACCTGAACTACACGATGAGTGGAGATCTCGACATAGCGCCCATCAATGCCTGGGACAACAACGAAGCGACTTATCTGAAGTTTCCGGGGAATCGAGACATCCCCGCGATCTACATGGTCGATGCCGATGGCAATGAGAGCATCGTCAACCGCACCACGATCGGCGAGGCCAGTGACATCGTGGTGCTCCACAAGGTGAACTCGAAGTGGATTCTACGTCTCGGCGACCGCGCTCTGGCGGTATGGAACGAGGCCTATGACCCCAACGGGGTCCGCAACACGACCGGAACGGCAAGCCCCGCTGTAAAGCGGGTGATCAAGGGAGAACAATGATGTTTGCAAGGCGCGGAAAAAACGAGCCGATCGACGCCGCGGCCGAGCTTGAGCGGCGCGAGCAAGAGCGCATCGAAGGCGAGCGCGGCGCATCGGAACTGGGTGCGCAGCAGCGCCAGTCTCCCCCTGGCGCGAAGACTTTCCTTGCCGTTCTGGTTGTCGCGATCGGCGCTTTGGGGGTGGCGTTCACGATCAAGGCCATGCAGATGCGTGAAGCGGAGCCGACTGAGACACAGCAAAGTACGTTGGTGCGCAACACGCTGCCCGAGCTCAAGCCAGCCCCCCCTGCCCCACCGCCTCAACCTCCTCAACCGCCCTCACAGCCGGTGCCAGCGATCCAGCCTGTTCAGGCATCAATCGCCGCACCCGCCCCTATGGCCGGGTCGCCGAAACCGGCAGAGCCAAGCCCCGCCGAGTTGCTGCGGCAGCGGCGCCTCCAGGCAGGGCTGGCCGTGCCGACGCAAGCCAACAGCAGCGCAGGTGGACCGTCGAACGCAATGGGGATGCCGCCAGATACTGCACCCGCGCGCGCCGGCGATCTGCAGCAGCGTTTGCAGCCGATGCGACTCAATCCGTCCTTCGCCGGTACCCTGCCCGACCGCGACATGTTGCTCACCCAAGGCACCATGATCGACTGCGCGCTCGAAACGAAGATTGTCAGCACTGTCCCTGGCATGGTGTCGTGCCACCTCACGCGCGATGTGTATTCGACGAATCGGCGCGTCGTGCTGCTCGACCGCGGCTCGAAGGTGGTCGGCTTCTATCAGGGTGGCCTCACGCAAGGGAAGGCGCGGATCTTCGTCAACTGGTCGCGCGTTGAGACGCCGCAAGGGGTCATCATCAACCTCGATTCGCCAGGCACTGGCCCGCTAGGTGAAGGCGGTTTGGGCGGCTACATGGAAACGCACTTTTGGGAGAGATTCGGTGGCGCGATCATGCTCAGCCTGATCGATGACTTTGCCGCCGCGATCACGCCGCGACGAGGCATCAGCGGTGACAACAACCAAGTGTCGTTCTCGAACACCTCGGACGCGGCACAGGAAATGGCAGCCAAGGCGCTGGAAAACTCGATCAATATCCCGCCGACGCTCTATAAGAACCAAGGCGAGCGGGTCGCAATCTTCGTCGCCCGCGATCTCGACTTCCGAGGGGTCTATGGACTCGAGCGTCAATAAGCCGAAGAAGGACCAGGCGGTCCTTCAGCTCCTTCGCCCGCTTTCAAAGTATCTGGATACGCCGGAAGTAACAGAAGTCACCATCAACCGGCCCGCGGAAGTCTGGACCAAGACTTTCAAGGGCTGGGAGGCGTACCAGGTCGATGAGCTGAACGCCAGCTACCTGCAGGCGCTGGCGAACGCAATCGTCGTCTTCAACGGTGTGCAACCCAAGTCGATCGTCTCGGTCGTGCTGCCCGGCGGGCAGCGTGGCCAGATTGTCATGCCACCGGCCTGCATCGACGGTACGCTCTCGCTGTCTATCCGGAAGCATTCGATGGTCGTGAAGACCCTCGACGAACTGAACGACGAGGGTGCTTTCGATAACTTCACCGATGTCAGCTTCAACCATCCCAGCCAGGAAGAAGTTTCGCAACTGCTCACGCGGAACGACTTCACGCGCCTCGAGCCGTTCGAGTCCGAACTGCTGCAGTTGAAGCGGGACGGACACATCCGCGACTTCCTTGAGCAGTGCGTGCTCCAGAAGCGCAACCTTGTCATCGCCGGGAAGACAGGATCGGGCAAAACGACCTTCGCGCGGTCCCTGATCGAGAAGGTCCCGACCGACGAGCGCATTGTCACCATCGAAGACGTGCACGAACTCTTCCTCGACAACCACCCGAACCGGGTTCACATGCTCTACGGCTACGGCGCTGGTCGGGTCACGGCCGACGAATGCCTCGCGTCGTGCATGCGCCAGTCGCCCGATCGGATTTTCCTCGCCGAGTTGCGCGGGAATGAGGCGTGGGAATACCTGAACTCCCTCAACACCGGACACCCGGGTTCGATCACGACAACACACGCGAACAACGCCCTGCAGACGTTCGAGCGCATCGCAACACTGGTGAAGAAGTCGGACGTCGGCCGGCAGCTCGACATGGAAATGATCAAGCTCGTGCTCTACACGACGATCGACGTGGTGCTCTTCTTCAAGGATCGCAAGCTCGTGGAAGTGTTCTACGACCCGATTTTCGCGAAGTCCAAGATGGCATAGGGCCGTGGAAAGTAGCTGGACGTTCAAGCGCCGGTACAGCATTGGAACGATGCACAGGTGGCCGCGGCCGAGTCCGAGCTGCTGTATCAAAACTGCGAGGCTGAAGGCGACGCACTGGTCTTGACCTCGAGGCGAACGGCTCAGTCCGGCCATCACCGGCCGTTGGAGATCCGGCCAGGATTTCCCTCGCTGGATCGTCTTGAGTGACCGGTTTACGGCGGCCAACTTGAACCTCGCCTTGGCTCGACCCGGCCATCAGGAGTC
>Ga0268298_10001170_pt1 | contig 31464 bp, 20 predicted proteins | sample WWTPWeurt_MetaG_FD_194462 | JGI IMG/M metagenome (GOLD analysis project Ga0268298, IMG submission 194462) | Activated sludge microbial communities from WWTP in Nijmegen, Gelderland, Netherland - WWTP Weurt | ecosystem: Engineered > WWTP > Aerobic digester > Activated sludge | place... | reverse complement strand
AAAGCGCAGAGGCGAATTTCCAGATTGTGTATGACGCCCAAGTCAAGTTTACCTTACCAGTCAGTAACCTTCTGCGCCAGATCGAAAGCGATACGTTGAGCAAGCCTGAGAATCTGGGCCGCTGGCGCTTGAATTTCAGCGAAGGGAAAACTGCCCAGACTGTTGAACCAGTTGAACGCCAATTTCACAACCCAAACCAAGTGCCGGGAGCCTTTCGACAGGCTCGCCAGAATTTATTTACTGCGTTGCAGGGAGGCAGCAAAGAACACCTGTCTGCCACAGTAGATTTGACCGAATTTACTGACTTGATTTTGACCTATGCTGCCGCCTATCAAGCCTGGCTGGAAAGCGCGAACGCTGGCTTTGATCTGGAAGTCATTACGACAGATAATACAGGTCGCCGGCGTACCGAAGCTGTTCTGCTGGACATCGATACTGTTCAGCTTGAAATTCCGAACGAGACATTGTTTAACGATCGGGTTTACCTGGTCGCTCCTACCCACCCACTGCGCCTGCTGTGGCACCTGCAGCGTGCGCTACTGGCAAAAACATGGCTGGAACAGGCTCTGCAAACCGCCCAGCCGAAAAATGCTCTGCCGGTCCGCTTGCGAGAATTTTTACGTCGCGGTCTGGCTCCGATGAATCTTCCGCCTTTTCTGCGGCCTGCCCATGATAGTTCCCCTAACGGCCTTTCACGCTTCTATATTGAACAGGGCCCGCTAACCCCGTTTTGGAGTGTCTACATGCCGCAGGAGATCCGCGATCGGCGAGCTTTATTTGCCCGTGTTAAGCGAGTCCTGGCGATTAACCGCTCTGGAGTCGATGCTGGTGCAGTTGGCGGCGTAGATCGAGACATGCTGGTACAGAAGATCAAACGTTACCTGATCCAACATCCTTATATTCAAGCGCTCAAGATCAACTCTTTTAACCCTGGGGATGCTGCCCTTTTGGTCGATGCGATCTTGAAAATTGATAAAGACCGCCTGGACAACAAGCTGCCCAGCCTGCGTTATGAACTGCATTTGTTTACCCAGGGCAGCGGCCTGGAAGATGTCGGCGAGGCTGTGGATGATCTGATGAACCCTGAACGCCAGGTCAGTCCAGAAGCTGATGCGTTTTCGACCCCCAGCCTAAACCATCTTTTCCCAAAGCTGCGTTTTTACCGCAATCAGATTGATGAATTCCTGGAGCACCACGAACTTTACCAGGCTCATATCAGCATTCTGCACGATGTATTCCCGATAGAAGTGGATGTCAACCCTATTCTGTCTGGTCGATCCAGCTTTTTACATGGATTGATCCAGGATCCAATCACTGCTTTTGGCAGCGAGGCTCAGGCTGATTATGCCTGGCAGCGCCAATTGCGGCCTGGCGGTTGTCCGCAATTGTTCGAAAATGAAAATACAAGTTCAACCCTGGCTGCCATGTTAGACCATCTGGCGATTCTCCAGGCATCAGTCGCCGTTGGCAAATCTGCTCTTGAAACAAGGCCAACATTGCACCTGCGATTGAAAATAAAACACAAAAACCTGGTCAACCTGGTTCATAAAACATCCGATTGGGTTTTTATTATTGACCGCAACCTGGGATTGGAGTATTTTGACAGCGGACCCACACAAGGGGGGGCGATATACCTGCTTGATTTCGTGCCTGAGTTCGCCAGCATGGATACCGATCGACTGTTCCTGACCACCCAGGTGACTGAAGAAATCACCGGACTGATTAAACCTGCTCTGGTGGAGCGTGATCTGGATCGTGGTGTTGGTGTAGAAATGTATATGCTGAACCTGTTACGCTCACTCAGCGGGCGGCTTGCTCTTAAAATGCTTTCGACACCAAACGATGTCAGTGGGGTGCTGGGTTTAGCACTGGCGCGCTTATTCCTGGAACAATTCAATTTATTAGATGATTGTATACTCATCCCCATCGATTCTCATGTGGATTTGTTTACCCAATCTGGGCGAGATGATCCACTGGCTGATGAAATTTCTTTTGAGCGCGGCGATCTGCTGCTGGTTAGCTGTGACTCAGAAAGCCGTACGCTTCATTTCAATATTATTGAGGTGAAGCTGCGTTCAGATCTGGGAGATATCAACGCCTATTTAAACACAAGGCAGAAAATCGAAGGGCAAATCACGAATACAGAAGTGGAACTTCGCAAGCAGTTCGATCCTCATCACCAAAATCAGGACCGAATTGACCGGCAAGTGAAGATCCGCGAATTGATCGCCATGCTCACCTTTTACCTGCAGCGTTCCCAAAGATATGGACTGATCAGCCAGGAAGCGGGAAGATATTTCTCTGAATTTATTGAAACTCTGGATCAGGGCTATCAGGTGGCAGCCGCAGGGGTTGGACTGATATTCGATTTCACCAGCCAGGATTTGATCGTTGATGAAGAACATGCAGGCCTGGTATTTTATCGGATAGGGAAAGACTACTTACAGCGTCTCGTCGATGCAGGTCTGAGGCAAGATTCGATGCTTCAAGAGACAAGTGTACCTATCCCGGCAATTTCAGAAGCACTGCAAATTGCCGAAAAACGTCAGGAAATCCTGCACTCATCAGAATTGCGAAAGGATGTGGTATATGAACGGGTTCGCACCATGTTTCATAAATCAACCAACCCGAAGGGTATTGTAGTTGATCAGCCCAGGCCAACTGATCAATCTCCCAGTGCAAACGAAAACGCGTCAAAATCAGCCCAGCCGCAACCTGTTTACCAGCCTGATGTGACTGGCATTCAGCCTGCTGAAGAAACAAAACCGAAGGTTGAGATCAACCCGACTCCGGCTCCATCGTTACCGATACCCACTCCTGTACACCCAACAATTGAAAAGGCGATAGAAAGCAATCCGCCAGGCGATGATGAAGAAGTCAAATATGATATTCTGATTGGAGATACGGTTCCAAGCCGCCAATATGGCATTATTGGAAAAGCCAGCGGTAAAACCCTGGCGTTGGATTTAAACGGCACAAATACGATCAGTCTTTTCGGCGTCCAGGGCGGCGGTAAATCCTATACAGTAGGATCAATTGTTGAGATGGCTACCCAACACTTCTCTGATATCAACCATTTGCCTGGACCTTTGGCAACGGTGATTTTCCACTATCATGAAAGTCAGGATTATCCTCCAGAGTTCATTTCAATGGTCAATCCAAACGACAAAGAAAATGAAATCAAAGTATTGTTGCAAGAATATAAGGCCCGGCCATCCGCTTTGCAGGATGTGCTGATCCTCACTTCTGCAGACAAAATAACCGAACGAAAAGCCGAATTCCCTGGCATCCAGGTGGAGCCGATTAGTTTCAGCTCACGCGAGTTGTCTATCAAAGATTGGCGCTTCTTGATGGGGGTCATGGGTAATCAAATGTATATGAAGCAAATTAACCTGATTATGCGCCAGCTTCGCCAAGATATTACTCTGGATGGCCTCAGGAATGAAATTGAGGATTCGGATTTATCTGACCAGCAGAAAAGTATTGCAAGGATCCGTTTTGACTTTGCTGCTCAATTCATCGATGACAGCCGGAGGTTAGCTACCACTTTAAAACCTGGACGTTTAATCATTGTTGATCTGAGAGATGAATTTATCGAAAAAGACGAAGCACTCGGATTATTTGTTGTAATGCTCAATATCTTTGCCAATGCAGGACATGACCAGAGGTACAACAAGCTCATCGTTTTTGACGAGGCTCATAAGTATATGGATAATCCGGATTTGACCAGCCATATCGTTGATGTGATCCGCCAAATGCGCCATCAAGGGGTCTCGGTATTGATTGCTTCCCAGGATCCACCTTCGCTGCCGAATGCGATTATTGAACTTTCATCTTTGGTTGTGTTGCATCGGTTTAATTCCCCCCAATGGCTCAGGCATATTCAGAAGTCAATTACGGCGCTCGCTGACCTGACACCCCAGCAAATGGCGTCTCTTGCTCCGGGAGAAGCTTTTGTATGGGCGACAAAATCGACCGAACGGTTATTCACCCAGAAAGCGGTCAAGATTCGCTTCCGGCCACGAGTAAGCAGGCACGGTGGCGGAACCAAGACTGCTGTTTAGTGAGGTACTATGAGCTATAAAATTCTGCATTTCTCTGATTTACACCTCGATGCATCTTTCGCCGGCCAGGGTTTTCCTGTGGAATTTGGCAAAGAACGTCGTCTTCATTTACGTTCCACATTGACAGGTATCCTGGCCAAGGCTAGAGAGTTTAAGGTAAATGCGATTACGATCGGAGGAGATCTTTTTGTACAAGAATACCTCCTTCCTGAGACTGCAGATTTCATACAACAGCAATTTGCTTTATTGGCTCCTATCAAGGTGATTATTGCACCAGGAGGCCAGGATCCTTACACGAACGAATCCACCTATGCTCGTTTAAATTGGTCGGAGAATGTGCATATTTTCAGACAGAGCAAACTTGACTGTTTGGAATTAACCCCTGATATCCATTTGTGGGGCGCCTGCAATCCACCCACGCGTGGACAATCGTTACTCGATGGGTTCCAATTGGCCAGGGGTATTAATATTCTCTTGCTACATGCACTTATTAATCTTGGTAATAATGATGTGCATACAATAGCCAGCGAAGCGGTGCGAAAAGCAGGATTTCATTGCGCATTATTTGGCGGCGATCATCAGGGAAAGAGTTTAGTGCTTGATAAAACTTTTCTGGTAAATCCTGGTAGCCCTGAACCCCTGGCGCCTTCAGAGGATCGTGATCTCCATCAGATTTCCGTCATTGATATTGATGGCGAAACCGTTCGTATCCAGCCTTTGTCTTTGCAACAGTGGCATTACAAATCAGTTGAAGTGAACCTGACGAGCTGCACTTCCAAGGCTGAAGCTGCTCATAAAATCGATAAGGCGGTTGAGGATGTGTTATCTAACGCGGAACGTTCTGGGATTACCATTTCGTTAGTTGGCCGACCACGCTTTGACCTAAATATCCTTAGTCTGAGCCAATTGCTTCAAACTTCAGCTATGTATCGTCTGGAGACCAACTTCGGGTTAGGGTTCGATGTTGAACAACTTGCTCGCGAGCAGACTGTAAGAGGATTCCTTGTGCAGGGTTTTCTCGATCGTATCAACAAATCAACAGAAGAATCTGAGCGGAATCGGTTATTAACTGCGCTGAACTTTGCTTTGCAGGCATTGGAGGGGAAACAAGTGAGTCTTTATGAAACTAAAAAATATTGATCTGGATGGATTCGGCAAGCTTGTAAAGAAGACATATAAATTTGATCCTGGTTTAAATTTAATATATGGACGAAATGAAGCGGGAAAATCAACCCTGCAGCGTTCTATTTTTGCAGCCCTTTATGGATTCTTTGATGAAGGTTCGATAACCCCAGCAAAAAGAGCAGTCATGTCTGCATATGAGCCCTGGGATTCAAAGGCAATTTTTGGCCTCAAGCTTTTATTTGAACTTGACGGAGGAACTCAATATCGTGTCGAGCGAACCTTTGCTCCTAAGGCGGATACTATTCTTTTTGATGTCAAGCATGGAAAAAATGTAACTACAAAATTTCCATCTTCATCCCATGGACGACTTCATTTTGCTGATCCAATCCTTGGCATGTCCAGGGAGGTTTTCGAAAACACCAGCCTGGTTCGCCAGGCAGAATTAGCCGCATTAGAGAAGTCAGCTTCTGCCATCTCTGATACCCTCTTACGATTATCCGCCTCCGCCATGCAAGAATCAACCGCCAGTCAGGCCATCGAATTGCTTGGGGCGACTCTAAAAGAACAAATTGGTACACAAAGGTCGCGAAATAAGCCTTTGCCTGAAAAACAAAACCGTTTGGAGGCTTTGAAAGCTGCTCGTTCCCAATTAAATGCTGAATACCAGGTGTTGGCAAATCAAATACATGAACTATCGCAAGCTGAAGAAATTTTTCATAGGGTGCAACTGGACTACGACAAAGCTGAATATCTGTTTCTGTTAGCTCAACAATTAAGCTCAAACAAGCAGCGTGAAGCAATTGAAAAAGCAGATGCTGAAGTTGAGCAGCGCAAGCAAGAAGTTTTACGGTATCAAGCGTGGGCAAACTTTCGATCAGATAACCAATCTAAAATCGAGCGCATGGCCACCCAGCACGAAAAATCACAAAGCGATGCTCAGCGGGCAGAAAAGCTGGCTCGACGTGCACAACAGCGGTTGTTTTCTTTTCTGTCTCAACTTGATGCCCTTCATACCGCATTAAATGAACCAAGACTTACAAGTGACCTGCCTGGCTTAGAAAATCTATCAGCATCTGATGCCAGTTATGCAGTTCGTAATTGGCAAGAAGAGGAGCTTTCAAGTCTTGAGTATGCCATCAATAAACAACGAAAAGCTTTTGATGCAACAACCCAGGAGCTAGGTGATCTGTGTAAAATCGGCCATAATGGAATATCGAGAGATCAAAAAGAGCTAATGAGGCTGGAAACCGAGTTGGAGCAGGCGAAGCAAGCTATTCGTCAGATCCAGAAATCGATTAAACAATTCGATAATCCTGCCGACAAAACAAAAAATTCTTTGGCGGCTGCGGAAGCTAATGTGGAAAAATGGAAAGCATGGGAAAATTTTCCTGCGGTTTCTCGTGATGAATTATTACAACTCGCTGCCCAATATACTCCTTTGCGGGAAAGCTTGATTTCGAGCTCACAACAAATTGCGGATACCGAGAACAAACTAACCTCACTCCAGGCGCAAGCGAATGACTTACAGCAATTAATTTCGAAACTAGAAAGTGTTCGCAATGTTCCCCAACAAGAAAAGTCTCGTATACAAGAGATTTTGTCTCAGTTAGAAATAGCAAAACAAACTGCGGCTTCTGCACAGATTCAATATGTTGAGTATGACCAAATTTATCAAAGCCAGCAGCAAACCTTTAATGCAGAAATCGGTGATATTAAGCTGCTGGAACAATTAGGCATAGCCGGTTTAAATCAATTACAACAGCGCTGGCTGAACGCTACGCAGCAGTTTGCTTCGACTAAAACCCGTTTTGAACAATCGCAAGAATCCTGGGGAAAAGTTGGCATGCCCATTGCTGAATTTCAACGACTAGAAAATGCTGTTAGAGAAATTCAAAGTGGAAAAAGTCCAACCCCAAAACCTCGGCGTGGTTGTGGTTCAGTTTTTGCGCCGAAATCGAAAAATCAACTCGCTCAAATACCTACTGAGATTACGGTTTATTCTCAAATCCAACCCATATTTGCGGAATTTCTTCGTCAACAAGATGAAATTCGCAGCAGAGAAGATACATTAAAAACTGTGGAAAGCGAAATCCGGAAAAACCTTGGCCCGCTGGCGTCCGGGGAAATTCGGGAAACTACATTTGCTGATTGTGTTGCAAAACTTCAAGAATACCAACAAAAGTCACGCCAAATAGAACAACAAAAAAACCTTTTGGAGGCACACCGCAGTCGATATCAGCAAGCTCAAGAAGTTGTACAGCAACTAAAGACTCGCATTGAAAGGGATTTGTCAGGCTTTGGTTTTGTTTTTTCCAATTTGGAAGATGCGCTAAATCAATATTTTAAAGCTTGCGAGCAAAAAGAGGAATTAATATCCACAACCTCAGCTCTTGAGCGTGTTCAAGCTCAGGTGGAGATTCTTCGGCAGCAGTTTGATGCATTCAAATTACAAGAAAAAAAACTGGAACAAACAGAAGAAAAAATTTTTGCCCTGTTTGCAAATGCAAAGATTCAAGGAAACCCAGGATCAATTCAGGATGGAGTCCGGCAATTTAATGAAGGGGTGGAAAACAATCGTAAATGGAAAGAAGCCCAGGCTCAACTAGATCTAATAAAAAAGCAGGTCAGCGAATTCGAAGAGCGTAGACAAGAAGCCCAATCGCAGGAGATGTCCAAAAAAGAGAATTTGACTGACTTTCGTACTCGATTGATCGAGAAATATTCCGGTTTACTCAAAGAAAATTTTACTATCGAAAATCTTGATGGACTGGATGTTGATTTACAAGCCTACTACACTGCCCAGGCAAAGTTTGATAAAGTTGTCGGTCAAGCTGAACAACTCAATTCACAAATCTTGTCGATTCATCAGGAAATTGATGATTGGGCCGAAAAAGATACCGCCAACAAACTCTTAGAAAACACTCTTTTACAAGAAATCCAAGATGCCGGAGTTGATATCAGTCAAATTTCTTTGGATGAGGCATTGCACCGTTTTGAGGATGCTGTCAAAGGGTTTGCGCAATGGCAAAAAGCCCAACGATTTTATGACTCAGCTGTCCAGACGCAGACGGCAGTTCGTAACAGCCTTTCAAAATCGGAAACTGAAATTGCCACTCGCTCTGTAAAAATTAAAACAATAATCACAGATCATCCAGAATGGGAGAATCTAACGGTTAGTGAAAAAACGGAAGTTTACGAACAAAATTGTGCTCGATTAAATTCTCGGCTTTTGCAGGAGAGAGATCGATTAACCCGACTAAGGGAGGAGGCAAAGCGCGGTGTTAAGGGGCTTCGCCATCTGGCAGAGCTCGATGAGGAGATTTATTTGGTCAACACTGAATTGCAGCAGTTAAACAATTTCGGTGATGCTCTCCAATTAGCGGCTGATGAATTGACCACAGCCACTCATGAATTTCAAAAAATGTTCGCTCCCCGCCTGGAACGGATCGTTGAGGGTGGTCTTGAGCATATTACATCCGGACGGTATCGCAAGGTAAAAGTTGATCCGAATTCACTGAATGTGCAGGTTCTAGCTCCTGAACGAAATGAAATGGTTGATACCGCACAGCTCAGTACTGGTACGCGAGATCTTGTATATCTTGTACTGCGCATGGGGATCACACAGCTTATGAGCAGTTCGGGCGAAAATCTCCCCTTACTCCTGGATGATCCATTTGTCGAGTTTGACTATCCACGGCAAAAAGCTGCTTTATCCTATTTGGGAACATTAGCTGAAAAAACACAGGTGGTTTTATTCACAAAGGAAGATCAAATTGTGACGTGGCTCAGCCAATCAGGGATTAATTACAACTTGATTGAACTCAGTTAGAAATAGACACAGCAGCGCAAGAATGCTCGCTCTGCCCAAGTTTCGAAAGGACTAGAATGTAGAATGAAAAATTCAATCTATTTTTACAACAAATCCGAGCCATATTTCGAATTCTCAAATTTCTCCCGCCATGCGATTTATCTCAAAGGAGTAATTTGGCCAACATCTGAGCATTATTTCCAGGCGCAGAAATTTGCTGGCACGCCTATTGAAGAGAGAGTTCGCCGGGCTTCTACTCCAAGTTTGGCTGCTGATATGGGTCGGGATAGATCCAATCCTTTGCGCCCCGATTGGGAGATTGTCAAAGATTCAGTGATGCTTGAGGCAGTTCGGGCAAAATTTACACAACATCCTGACCTAAAAGAAATTTTGCTGGCAACTGGTGATGCCGATTTGATAGAGCACACATCTAACGACAACTACTGGGCCGATGGAGGAGACGGAAGTGGACTAAACCATCTCGGAAAAATACTGATGAAGATTAGGGCCGAGTTGATGGAGAAAAGGTAATAAAGAACTTGCTTATCTCGTGGGCTGGCCAAGTGTTGTAATTGTGTTGGTAAATTAAGCGCACCTTTTTTTTATGGCAAATCCTTACTTGATTACGCTTTTCGAACATCAACGCTGGCGTTATGAGGCATTAGGGCTGACACCCGAACACAAAGCAGTGGCCGCTCTTAATGCACTCAACGAACGGCTGGCGCCCCCGGATCGGCCTGGGGCGCCGATCATTGCGTTGGGGCTGCATGAACTACGCTCTACGCAATTTGTTGGCGTTGTGAGAGCTGGGCCGGTTACTTTTCAGGTGCTGCCCAAAATTGATTGGGTTGGTAATACTGATGCAGCGCAGGGAACGCCTGAGTTTGCACAGGCGGTTACATCTGCACAACAAAATTTAATGTACATGCTCTCCTATGTCTTTGATCTGGAGACAAAAGCGAAGGATGTGGCTGGATTATCCAGCCAGGAATTGGACTGGTTTGAGCTGCTGACGCGCCTTTTTGCTCAGGAACTGCATCACCAGGTGCAAGTTGGTATGGCGCACAGTTATGTGGTGCAGGAAGAGACTTTACCTGTTATTCGCGGGCGCTGGGACTTGGCCCGCCAGGCGCTGAAACGTCCGGGGCAATGGTTTCCCTTCGAAACTCGCTACGATGAATTTTCGCCAGACACGCCCCTTAATCGCATTTTTCGTTTTGTCGCTCACCGTCTGTTGTGGCAAACTCGCGATGCTGTCAACCGCCAGTTGCTGCTGGATATTGATGCCTGGTTAGAGCCAGTACAACTGGTGCAGACTGTCGCATCTGACATGTTGCAGCAAGCGTTTTTTACCCGGTTGAATGGGCGCTTTCGTCCGGCTTTCAATCTGGCACGCCTGTTCTTAAGTGGTCTCACGCCTCAGCTTCGCCACGGGCAGGAACAGGTCTTTGCCTTTGTGTTCGATATGAACCGACTTTTCGAGCGGTTTGTAGCGCTCTTTCTACAGCGCCATAGGGCAACCGTGTTTCCGCAAGCCTGGCAAGATGCCCGCCTGGGCATTCAATCTACGCTAGCTGACGCCTACCTGGCGCAGTGGGAGGATGGTGGCCACCTGCTCCACCTTGAACCGGACATCCTCTTCATGACGCCCGAACAGAACCGCACTTTTTTGATTTTAGATACCAAATATAAGCAACTGGATTTGACTCGTAATAACCTCAATATCCAGGATGGCGACCTGTATCAGATGCTGGCCTACTCCGTGCAATTTAACTGTCCAAGGATTGTTTTGTTATACCCTCAGTCTGCTACGCATCCAGGGTCAACCCAGCGCCAACTCAGTCTGCCTGCGGCAGAAACTCAGATTTTTATCCGCACCATCAACCTGCGACGCAAGATTGATGTGCTTGAAAAATCACTCATGAACGAGTTTCATCAAATGTTTGCAGATTTTGTTCAAGATGTAATCCAGGAGTAAATAATGCCACGTTTTGAAGCACACCAACCATTATATGAAATTACAGCTAAATTTATTCGGAATTGTCTGAGGTCAGACAGTTCTCTGCTGTGGCCGAAAAAGCAGCTCTGGACGCTTAAGAACCTGCAGGAAATCAAGGAGCGGTTTGTGGATTCGGAGGATCCAGGTAAGGGCACGTTTGAATTCAAGTTTAAGAAACAATTTAGCGGTGTTAATTCAGAGGTTTGGGGCGTTCTTGCTGATATATTTTACATTTACGCGCTGCCAGCAAATTCATGGAGATTTGAAACAAAGCAGAGATTTATTCTGTTTTCGGCCGAACAAGCAAGTTATTCTTTGCCAGACAAAGATGATGCTTTGTGGCTTCCGCTGCAAAAAGGCTTCAGTCATGCAGGGCAGCAGTACAGCCTTAAGTATCCACAGTTACGTTTTTTGATTCTTCTGGCATGCGGTATAAAATCAGGGAAATACAAGCTGCCCGATCCTCTTTCATCAGATGAGTTTCAATCTATTCTGGACCAAGTGATGCAGGATACCCCCGCCGGGTATTCATACGGATTTGATATGCTGTATGCCTTACGCTATATGGCTTTTCCGGAAGAGTTTGAACCGATCATTAGCCACCGCGACCAAGAGTCGATTATCAAGGCTTTTTCAGCAGCAATGCCCGGAATTGTTGAACAGCCATTACACCTGGCGATCAGGCAGATCCGCGAAAGACTCAGTTCACAATACGACAAAGACGGAAAACCATTTCATTTCTACAATCCAGATGTAAAGTTGTTATGGCCAATATCCAACTCTGGAAATGTGAAATCGCCCATCCCACCGGGAAAGGATGGAAAGGATAAACCGGAAGGAAACAATACAACTTTACCAGCTGAAGTGGCGAAAATCCAACAAATCCTTAGATTTACCAGTAATTTGATTCTATACGGCCCCCCAGGGACAGGGAAAACCTACTTGGCGCGGAAAGCCGCGGAAGCGATCGTCGGGCAGGAGTTAGAAAAACCAGTAAGTGATGAGGGATTGTCTTTGCAAGTCATTGATGGATTGTCAGCCCATGAAGTGGCTGCTTTGGCGATGTATGTGTCTGGTAAAACAAAAACTTTCACGGTGGCTGAATTGGAAAATCTCCCTTTGTTAAAAATCCGCTTTCAATCCCGCCCGGTTCAAAATCCGAGACAGAGCATCTGGGGCTTTTTGCAGATCCACACATCAGAAACCAGTAAAACAGTAAATGTTGCGCGCCGGGCTTCGCCCAGTTTATTTGATAAAAATAAATCTTCGGGTTGGGTATTGACACCAGATGGCATTGAATATGTGGAACAAAATCTGCTTGAACGCCTTGACTTGCTTACTAAAAAGGCGAAACCAGCGATTACCAAAGACAAATTCATCCAATCGATTACTTTTCATCAATCCTATTCTTACGAAGATTTCATCGAGGGTTTTCGCCCACTGGCAAATGAAGCAGAGGATGAAAATGCCCGGATTGGTCTGGTCGCTGGTGTATTCAAGCGATTGTGCGAGCGCGCCGCCAGTGATCCGGACCACACCTATGTGCTCATTATTGATGAGATTAATCGCGGCAATATTGCCAAAATTATGGGCGAAATGATTACTTGCATTGAACACGACAAGCGCACAATTACCGAGAACGAATTTTCACCTACCTTGCCATACAGTGGGAAGCGTTTTTTTGTGCCGCCCAATGTGTTGATCATGGGGACTATGAACACCAGCGATCGCAGTATTGCTTTGTTGGATGTCGCTTTGCGCCGGCGTTTTGCATTTTTCGAAATCATGCCAAACCCCAACCTGCTTAAAGAAACCAAAGTGACTTGTGATGGTACTGAAGTAGCATTGGATCAATTATTGGCGGCTCTCAATAAGGTAATCGCAGAACAAGTTGACCGTGACCATCAAATTGGCCACAGCTACTTGATGCGCGTCCAGGACGTGATAAAAGAAAGTAAGGATGGTTTGGCTATGTTGGAATTTGTCTGGAACTACCAGATAGTTCCATTGTTGCAGGAATACTATTACAGTCGCACTGAGGAATTGAAGGATTTGTTAAAAGACTTCCCGCAGCACAATTTGGAAAACCCGGTCATCGGTAAAGATTTGATTGTGGCATTGAGTAAGTTTGTCAATTAATCTTCAGCCCCAGCCTCACCACTGAATGTTCCAGTTCTCAGTCACACAGCCTGGTATAAACTCGGTCGTATTCAAACTGCTTGATTTAAGGGTAATATCCCGTACTTCAAGACAGTTCCACGGGGTCTGCTCAAGTTTTTGTACCAAAGGCAAGTCAAACTCAAGATATTATCATCATATGATTGTACAAGCGCCCGCCAGTGGCGAACAACTTACCAACCCCCTTTCCTTTTGGAAGTTGAGTTCATTTTGGGTGGCGGCAGCTATACTCCCAGCATATTCACCACTCCAGCCTAACTCATTGCAGCGCGGAGGCACGCTTGCACCAGGCATTGATTCCCCCGTTTTGCAATTTCCTGAATTCAGTGCTCATACTCACCAGGCTTTTCGGTCGCCATTTGGATAGATCAACATTGACCATTTGGAACAGATTTCCGTCTTCCCGAGGGACATCGATCTTCGCCCAAATGGGATCCGTTTTGGCGAACTGCAAGGCTATTTCTTTTGAGAACAGGTCGGCTGGGAAACTTTCGTGTAATATTGGATGTGGCTCCCTTGATATGGTTTGGCCTGGTACCCAACTATTGTAAGCGTTCAGTCGATTTCGGTGGATATATACATCCGAATTGTACACAAGAATTTGGCATTGTTATCATTTATCAAAAGTCAGTATAATTAGTTTGCTCGACAATTCGCATTCACATCATGGAGGAATATTCACGATGACAATATCCGAAAAACCATTGGGGGAAAATCAGGTGCCCGCCAAAGATGAAAACCTGGCGCAAAAATTACAGCTTCAACTAACTGAGAAGATGATGGGGACATTTGATTGGGTCTTGTCGGACCGCAAGGCATATTATAGTAAGCATCCCGACAAGGTTCCCGCGACTTCTTCTATCTCTGTCATTATTGACTCGTATGCGAACAAGAATATGGTCGTTTCAGGTGGAATGAACATGATTCCAGGTCCGTGGGGAATGGTCGCAATAATTCCCGAAATCGCAATTCTTATTCGCAACCAACTTGCGATGATTTACGACATTGGGGTTGCGTATGGCAAAAGTAATGTTCTTAACAAAGAATTGTTGGCTGGAGTCTTCCTCTCGGCAATGGGGGTGAGTGCGGGTGGATTATTGGTTATGCACAGTGGTAAAGTCCTCGTAAAGCGCGTTGCTTTACGAGTGTTCCAAAAGGTCATCATTATTCTCGCTGGTGATGTGACTCAAAAAGTAATCAAGTCTATGATCGCCAAATGGTTTCCCATTTTTGGGCCGGCTGCGATGGGAGTCTGGGCAAATTACTCCACCCGCCAGATCGGCAAGAAAGCCGCCGAAATCCTTGCGAAGCCAATCGAAGTTACCGAAGAAGAGAGTGATGACGAAAGCATAATTGCGAATGCTGGGTCAACCCGATCACCGGCAACTGTAGAAGTCGCTCCGAACTTTATGACCTTGAAAATCAAGGCGCTGATCAATTTGATGAAGGTAGACAAGAAGATAAAACCGCAGGAGCGCGGCTATATCGAATCGTTAATTGAGAACTCCGATCTTGATGCTGAGACTAAGATTGAATTGGCAAATCAGATGGATGTCGAAGCCAGGTCGCATGTTGATTTTGCTCTTTTTGCGAAAGATCCCGATGAAATGATCGGGTTGCTGATGGACTTGATTGGACTTGCGAAGCGTGACGGGGAGTTTCACTTTGCTGAGAAAATTTACATCAAGCAAGCTGGAAAGCTGATGGGCTTATCCGAGGGTGACATTAACGATGCCATGGCTGCGGAGCCGGGGGACGCATAGCGTGCGCCGAACGAACACATGCAGTTGACATGCTCCGCAGTGGCAGATAATCGCTGGTAATCATGCTTACCCATTTGGTGGGGCTGGCTGAGCTTGAACGCATGGCAGCGGGGCTGGCTCCCAGCGCCCGCGAATTTGACTTGAACCCGCAAGATATGAAGGGGCATGTGCAAGAAGTGGCTAAAAGACTGAAATAGCTCGCAGCAGCGGACACCTGCCGTGAGGCATTGAATCTTGATGCCGTAATAATCATCTGCCCGGACAGCGAGATGGCAGTTTTTTCGATAGTCCAATGACCTGGAGAAATTTATGCCCAAAGACTTTGATTTTGAACAACAATGTGCCGACCTTCTGCGTGAACGGCGACAGCAAAGCCTGAGCAGTCCCAATATGTGGGATGATTATCTGAATCATGGGATTAGCGGCAACCTGATCGCCGGTGAACATGAAGACCGCGACATTCTCGAGCTGCTGCAAAACGCCCGCGATGCTATTGCCAGAGGGCAAGAACCTACCGGATGCATTTTGATTGCCGTAACAGAAACCGCCATTGTCATTGCCAATACCGGCGAGCCATTCCGCCTGGATGATGAGCAAGTATTCCGGGCTGTGAGCTTGTTAGGCGAGTCCAATAAAGCTGCAAATGAAGGAATGATTGGACACAAAGGAATTGGAATGAAATCCATTCTGCAGCGCGCTGGCAAGTTCAGCATCCGTTCCCGCCTAACGCCGGAGCAAACGCTTTGCGCCGAGTTTTCTCGCGCTCGGACATACCGCGCTTTGGAGGATGCCATTGCAGTCAGCCCGCTTCGCCAACATGTGTACCAACGCTTGCCCAAACTGCCGTTATTTCGAACGCCACATGCCACCCCGAACGCTGATGTACTTTTACAGCAAGTGGCGCAAGGGTTGCAGCATTTAGCCGGCCTGACATCACAAGCGTCCATCCTCGAACTTGACGCCTACAGCACTGCTCTGACACTGTATTATCAAGATGCGGAATGGGAAAAAATCCTGGAGGATATCCGCCCAAAATTGGCGTCCAATGAACCCGCAGTGCAAGAATTTGAACGGGCGCGCCAAAATTTTCGTGCTGCGCAAGCTGGCCAGGATGCTCATTCCCGCCTCTGGCAGCTCCTCTCAGACCCCCAGAAGTTAGACCCGCGTACCTTTATTTTGCTTGGACATATCCGTCAGCTTCAGATGGTATATTTTCAAAATGATGGGCAGCGATTACAACCGACAGAAAGCCGTACGTATGCCATCACATCAGATGCACATGATCATACTGACTTGACCGAGACGATTTGGAAAAACGGAGAGACGGAAACGCTTAGACGAGAATTCGTACTCTTTACACGGAAATTTGATACGCAATCGGCGGAACAGGTACGCCTTTTGATTGAAAGGCCTGCCGGTAAACTAAACTGGACGAACCAACCGCTTTACTTATATTATCCGATCCAACTGGCGTTGTCTGGGTTGCCCTGGATTATCCATGGCCCCTTCCTGGTCACACCCAGCCGTAAAGAGTTGGCCCAAAATGGAAAAGCAAACAAGCATAATCAGCAGATTCTGGACGCTGCAGCCGCTCTGCTAAGAGAAAAACTACCGAATCTGCTGGCGGACGAAAACTATCAAACCTGGCTGCCCTGGTTGTTGCTGCCAGTAACTCTGGATAACTCACAATCGCTTGCCGGCCAACGTATAAGTAAGCTGCTTGGCGATGCTGTGTGCGTTCCGCTGCCCGGAGGCCAGTCTGCTTGCCGGCCTGACGAAGTTTTTTTTATGCCCGAACGCCCACGGGCATTTGAGTTGTTCGACTTTTTCGGGCAGGCGGAAGAACATCCCTTCTTGCATTCCGCCAATCGTCAAACGTTTGATCAGCGCCTGGTGAATATGGCTCAAGAAATTGGACTTGGTAAGTTCAATCGTCGGACGCTGTTCCACAGTCTGGTCGCGGTTTTCTCAAAGTTACGGGCCAGCACAGCCGGATATCCGCTGCACTCTGCCCATCAGTATTTTGCCGCAGTGTGTTATCTGCTCGAACAGCTTGACAGACAGTCTCCGGAGGACGCCGCCAGCCTGGCAGCGCTGATTGGGCAGCAAAAAGGCGGAACGCCCTTATTTCCCTTTGAATTAGGAGATGATGCGCTCCTGGCCACTGCAATTGCCCGCCCAAAGTATTCTGAGCCCGACAATTTGCGCATCATTTTTTTACTAAATGCGATGGCCAAAGAATCCAAACCGAGCACGACAGACGACGTAGATGTTTTTCTGCTGCGCCCAGATTCTTTCGGGGAAGATCGCAAGTTAATCGAAGATGTTGTCAGAAAATACAGTGAAGCCTGGGATGTTATTTCTTATCAGGGGCCGCAGGATTTGTTTCTGCGCGTGGCTGACCGCCTGGATGAATATGCCCGTCAGGCAAGCCGGGAAAAAGTCTTTGTAATTGTCGGATACCTGGCTGGTCTGTTAAAGGAAATCAATGACGCCAAAGAAAAAGACCTGACGTTGTCGCCTCGACCATACGCCGCAATAAACTTCCCCCTCTTGCAAAGCTATTTGAAAAGCGGTAATTCAGAAGCGCATAAACTGCTTTCTCGCTGGCAGGATTGGCTGCGCCAAATTGAGATGCCGGCGTCCAATGGCGCATATTATCCACTGCAGCAGTTGGTATTCGGCGCTAACTGGGCCGCCGTAGCCGAAAGCCTCGTAGATGGTGCAAGGTCTGAGCGCAGAGTTCGCTGGGCAAAAGCTATTCGGGCTCTGAGCCAGTTGCGCGCCTCTAATCCAATCGATGGCTGCTGCGAAATTGCCGGGCCGGATCACGAACTCTGGGCGCCGGCATTCGAGCAGATCCAAGAAATGTGGCCTGATTTACCCGAAACAGAGTCGCCGTCAACCTTATTGATGGATTTGCTCGTTTTGCTTGGGGTACGTATCGGCCCACGGATTGAATGGCGCTGGCTGAGTAAATCAGGTAAAGAGCATGATGCCATCTCACGTACAGAATCTGCTCAGATTTTGAAAGGGGAACTGTCTGTCGCCAAACAAGCAGATTTTAACGGCGCCAGCCAATCGGAGATTTTTAGAGAATATATCCGTCTACTTGAATGTATTTACCCCCCATCGGATGACACGATTCGTATCACGGACTATCGCTTAGTTCGCACACTGAACGCTGCAGCTTGCCAGATCTACGCCTGGGTCTGGTTCCCCGACCTGATCCAAACCCCGCCCGACTCTGAATTATTTCTCCAGGCTCTGCTGCCGCTTTGGCCGGAAATAGAAACGTTTTTAGAAACCGGCTGGGTGATGAAGGAAGACGAGATCAGCCGTTGGGTCTACCAGCAGAATATCCCCTCGCTGGCAAAATATCAACTACTCAGCCTCGAATTGTGGGCCGCAGCCGACAAGCCGCGTTGGGCTGAAAAATTGCTCCCGGAAATCAGTACATTTCCGTTTTTCGCATTTGATCTCTGGCATAGCCGGCCCGCAATGCTGCGAACGGTTGATGCCGACCAAAAAGCCACTGTTCCTGACGGTAAACCTGATGCGATTAGCCAAAAATTAACCAGCCCTGAAGTTCATTTGCTGTTGGTCCTTTTGCGTTTGGATTGGCTATTGCGGCATATGGCGATCCAAGAGATACCGGCAAGATTTTCAGCTCAGACCTGGTCAATTACAGAATTGACATATGATTTACAAAGCACGATTTACAGGTTGCTGCGTCAATTGAAGGAACTGCGGCTCTCGGGAAGAGCCAGTCACTTATTGACGCTGCCGGCGGTGCAAGCCAATGCCTGGCGCGCAGTTCCTTTTGCTAATCAAGAGGCCTTCAAACAGTTGCGTTATTTTGCAGAAGCGCCGAAGCCCTGGGAAGTAGAGAAAATGGATACCTGGTTGCTGGCATTGACTGACCGCGGCGCTTTACCCGATGATCTGCAAAGCTTGTGCAAATCATGTGGGGTTCAGCACATTGTTGAACCTGTTCCAACATATCCAGCAACGGATAGGGACCTTTGCCCTCAGATTACCGCAGAGATGATACAACGCCTGATCGAGCGCCTGCCTTTGATTGAGGGAATTTTCAAGCTTAACCGGGTTGAGAATGTGCCAGAGAAGATAGGAACTATTCAAGAGATCATTCAAAACAAGAGAATTCGCGCTGTTCCCGAACGCCCGGACATGCTCTGGGCGTTTGAAGACGATCAAAAGCCAATTCCCAATTTGATTTATTTTGCAGAGGATTATGCGGCCAGGAATATTGCTGTGATTGCTTTTGGTTTGGCCCAACGATTGAAGTTGTTTGGTTCTACCAATGAGTTAATCCTGGCTCTAACCGCTGATCGTAAGATCATTGAGGCTGAACTAAAACGCAAAGGAATTGACCTCGCCAGTCCACTTCAAGTCTTACAATTACGGCTGCGTCAGGCGGCTGAACTCATCGGAGCCAATCTGACTGCGCAAACGCATCTTGACCCGCTGCCAAAGGATGAGAAAGAAGTCATTGAAATATGGCGCTCAATCGCACCGGAGAGTAGTTATCCGTTGTTCTGGCAGATTGTCCCATTATGCCGAAAAACAGATCTCACAGAAATTGATTGGCTGCGCCAGGTAGTGGGTGTGTTGCGCCAAGATCCTGCCTGGGCTTTTCCAGGTCAAGAATTGGAATGGATGCAGCCAATAGCAGCCACCTTCAACCGGCAGTATGCAGTGTTGCATCCAGCGCTGGTTTTTACTGGCTGGGTTGCCAGCCACGGGGTTGACGAGATTACCCTTATCGATGATCTTAGAAAATTTACTGCTGAATTAGCAAGGAAGGCAAATCCATTATGGATTGGAGCGCGTTTCCGCGATTTTGATATCGCTTGCGACATGGGTTTTATCATTGAGATGTCAGCAGTCGAAATACCGACCTACCTCAAAACATTGGCGCAGAGTCAAATGTCTGTTGCGCAAAATACTGAAATTTGGGAACAAATAGAGGCTTACTACGATACCCTTTTTAACCTGCCGCCCAAACCTGATCTCCAACCAGACCCAGTCTCCATTGTTTCCGCAAAATCCCAACTCGAGGAATGCTTTACACGGAGCACATCGGTGGTGGAGCTCCCTGTATTTGACCTGGCTGCCGGCGTATCTCAGGTTGGGACTACAGCGAGTGATTGGGCAACACCTATCAAACTGACAGACAAAGGTGACTTGCCACAGGTGACTTTGCGCCAGGGATTGCGCGGCCGGATTGCCGAACTTTACGTGCTGGATGTTTGCTGGCAAAGATTTGTAGCCAATGTTCAGCAGCGGGTAGAAGTCTGTCAGGCTGTACAAACATATTACGAGCAGAATCCATGGCTGCAAAAATTGCGCCCCCAGGCTATACCTGAATTGCAAACCTGGATAGCAGCACCTGACCAGCTTCCTGAAAAACAAGCATTTTACGCGATGCTGGATTTGACAGCAATTGGACTGGCTGGTTTTGACATTTTAGCGACGCAAAAACTCTGGCCCACCCAGCAAAAACTGCTCCAAAAAGAAGATCATGAGGTTTATTGCGCTGAAGTTAAATCCGTAGCGGCCAATGGGCCGGATATTTCAGCGGCTGAAATTATCCTGACCACCCATGAATATCGGATGGCAATAACCAACCCTCACTATCCTTACCTGCTGCGGTTGATCTATGTGCCTGCCAGGGTGTGGCCTCAAAATACTGATTTCTCTGGCGTGAAGTTCATTCGAGATATTGACATCAATAAAATCGCCAGAATCGATGAGAAGAAAATCGAAGATGTGCGCGGCGGCCATTTTTCTCTGCGATTAACTTGGGATAAATAGGAGATTTTCACGAGGTGTTCTATCTGGCGATGCGTTCAGTCTCTCAGTTCGACATTGACCAGAATCCTGTTGGGTGTGAACATGAAAGCGTGCCGGGTGGCCGCTCTCTTCGCTAGATTCGTGTAAGATTATGGCGTTATCCAATGCTTCTAATCGTTCCAGGCACTGTTCATTGGTCAAGTTAGTCACGTGTGGTCTCCGTTTTTTCTTAAGACAACTTGTCTACAGCCTGTTCCAATTCCTCCTCACCTGGCACTGTATAAATCCGCGTCGTATTCAAACTGCTATGCCCCAACAGCGTCGCCACCTTTTCCATGCTCACGCCCTCGTCAATCAACCCCTTGGCGAACGAATGCCTGAGCGTATGCGGGGTGACATCCTTCAGACCGGCAGCCCGGGCAAAGCGGATCACGGCGCGCTGTACCGAACGAGAGTCCACGGGTTCGCTGCGCTGGCCAGTGAACAAGGCATCCATGGTCACCTCTGGACGCACCTGCAGCCAGTTCTGCAGTGCATCCCGTGCCGGTGCGTTGAGCGGCACGCTGCGCTGCTTTAGGCCCTTGCCGGCGCGTACCACCAGGTGGCCCTTGCGTTCGCTCAGGTGCAGGTCGTCCAGACGCAGGGCGCACAGCTCGCCGACGCGTAATCCGGTGTGTAATAAGACCAGGACCATTGTCGCATCCCGCCGGCGCAGTACCCACAGGCGCGGGTAGCGTTTTTGAGCCGTCTGCACGTCTTTTTCTACCGCCCGGATAAAGGCCAGGCGTTGGTTTTTGTCCAGCCAGCGCGGGGCCAGGCTGCGGTTGGCGGCGATCGAGCGTACGTTTTGAGCCGGGTTGCTGCCAACCAGACCGGCCTGGGCTGCCCAATGACCGCAGGCGGCCAGCGCTGCCAGGCGGCGGTTGATGGTTTGCGTCCGGCAGCCGGCACCCAGCAGGAACTGGCGGTAAGCCTGGATGTCGGCGGTGGTGATTTCCTGGATGGAAAAGGCCTGGTGATCGCTTTCGCTGAACCAGCGGGCAAACAAGGCCAGGTCGCCCAGATAGCCCCGGATCGTGACCGGTGAGCGATCCTGGGATTGTAAATAGGCGGCGAAAGCTTTCAGGGTTTCTGCGAGGGTGGGGTTGGGTGTGGTCATTAAAGTGCTCTCCTTTTTGATGGATGTGCTTTACCAGAAGGGCGGCTTTTTCAAGCCCAGGTGGTGGGTGGCTGCGAACAGGTTGGTCAGCACCCAGTCCAGCGCTGTCTGTACGGTAGCGATTTCTGCCGGGCCGGGGGTGATGCCGGTCTCTGGGTCTGTCATGATTTCGGGATTGGTCAGTTCAACTTTAACGCTCAAGCGGCGCGGGCCGTTGGCCTGGTAATCGGGCGTGTACGAATAAGCGACCAGCGGGCCGTTGCTCTGCCAGCCATGATATTCCAGGAAGGCATCCACCACCACCTGCATGCGGTGCAGGGCGGTGCTCTGGTTCCAGTGGATGCGCCGGGCGTCCATCTGAGTCATCCGCTCCACAAGCTGGCGTAGGGGAGGGTTCATCAGCAGGTACTGATTGAGCAGATAGAGTGACTCATACGGCGTGCCGCTGCGTCGCAGCGCCGGGGCAAACGGATCGTGGGAGGCCAGGTAAATCAGGCGCATCAGGTACAGGAATTCCAGGTCCGGCTGCGGACCAGCTTGGTGGACGCCGTTTTCCAGCAGGGTCTGATGCAGTGCCGCCAGAATCATGCGCCGCTCCTGGTTGGAGAAGTCGGGCAGACTTTCGGCGGCCAGGGCCAGCGGCTGGGAACCGGCTGAAGCGGGTTCGCTTATTACTTCACTCAAATCCACCCAGCGGCCCGGGGCTGGCTCGGTCGACCAATCCGGCGCAGCCAGGAAATCGCTCAGCGGCATGGCTAACAGGCGAAAAGGCAGGTCGCTGCCATACGTCTCGCGGCTGATCTCCATGGCCTGCCGCCACATGGTCAGTGTGTGCTGCCAGAGGGCGCCGCGCGGCAGGTCCACCAGCATACGCACGGCGGGTGAAAACCCCTCGCAGGCTTTGCTCTCAAAGAAAGCCGCTTTGTGCGCCAGGCTGCGCAGCATGCGGTTCATGAAATCGGAGCGGGCATCCTGCTCTGATTCGAAAATAGCCAGTACGCCATCCGGCAGGGTGACCAGGTTATCCGGGCGAATGTAGCGTTCGTCGGCATAAGTACGGTTGCGGTCCGTGGCGACATCCAGGTTGGCAGCCCGAGCGGACAGATGCACGTCCAGCATACCCAGGGCGTGCAGGATCGGGCGCGGTTCTTCCAGGCGGCAGGGATGGGCGTCGATCAATCCATCCGCCTGGCACAGGGCTGCACCGGTTTCGCCCAGGCGGTAGACCCGCGGCGCTGGTCCACTTTGGCCGCCGCGCTTGAGCCTGGTGCTGAAGGCTGAAAAGATCGGGGGATTGCCGGCGCCAATTGCACTGATCTTTTCCAGGGTACGGCGCAGTTTATCCTTGCTCAGCCCGCTGGCCTGGAGCAATTGCTGGTTATCCGCCACGCCGGTGACAGCCAGGGTGTGGATCAGTTTGCGCCATATGCCGCCCACCTGGTCGTCGAGCGCCTGGCGCAGGGTTGTGATGGTTTCATCAGAAGTCGTCATCGAATTTCCTTCAAAAGAGTGAGGGGGCTGTGGAGCATGTGGCGTTCCAATTTATGCCAGGCATATTTGTTGCTGCGCCAATTGCCTGCGCACAGCCACCCTCTTAATATGCGCATGGGTAAGGCGCACGGGGGATGGACGCAATCCACGCATTGCGGGTGCCAGCGTTGGACTGCGTCCATCATTTAGATTTGCTCCCAGGCGTTTCTGCGCCTGGGGTGTTTCCCAGCAGTGCATTCAGCCGAAGCTGCTGTTGGGAAATGATGCGGTTCTGCCTGGTAATGTTGTCTTGAAGTTTTTCGACTTCTTCCTGCCGGGCAGTTTGTTCAGCCTGCAATTCGCTGCGGGTTTGCTCCAGAGCGTTCTGGCTATATTCAGCCACGTTGATCATTGTGTCCAGTTCGTTCTCTGTCCGAGCCAGTTCCTCCAGTGCTGCCTGGCGCTGCTGGTAAAGTGGGGCAGCCAGCAGGCGCTCGTGTTCCTGGTTTAGAAAATCAAACCGTGACTGCTGCATCGAAAGATTACACTGCAGCTGGTGGATAAAAGCATCGCGGCGGGCGAACTGTTCCGTCAGAGCTGAGCCTAACCTGTTCACCACTTCGGCCGGAGGCAGACCCTTCACAAGCATCTCGACAAAGTCAGCCTGGTTGATCGGCAGCGAATGAGGCAGCAGGCTCAATAACTTTGCCAGGGCGGCCCGCTCCGCTGATTGTTGGTCTTCTTTGGGGGATAGCACTTTCCAGATCATACAGTCCCCCGGCGTGCGTAGACTCGCTCGTGCTGAAGTTTAGGCGTACCAAAGTTCAACAGCAGTGCGGCCTGATCATGGGGTGAGACCGATAGATAGGCTCGCACCTGACGGCGGTCCGAAGCCTGGATACCGCGTGGATCCGACTTCAGTTCAATCAGAGCCTGGGCGTCTGCGTTCAATACCCGCAGGTCGCCCTGGTAGTCGATAATCGTCTGGTTGGTGGAGTCATCCAGCAGTGACAGGCGCGGATGGTCCTGGACGGTGAGATTGGCGGTTCGTAAGCGCTGCAGCAGCGCCCGGTGATAGGCAACCTCGGGATGATCGGGGCCGAGCCGGCTGTGCACCTGCATGGCGATACCGGTCACCTGGTAAAGCAGCTCATTGAGAGCTTCGTGGGTCATCAAACAACACTCCGAAAATAACAAAGGATTAGCCCCACAGTTCGCCCAGCGAATCGAGGATGGCGTTGGCCTCCTCCTGCTCGGTGGGCGGCTGGGGTTGGTTGGACAGGCCGCCGCGCATGGCTCGCAGAACGGCTGCAGCGCGCTGGCCGGGTGGGATACTTTCCAAAAAGCGGATGATGTCGTCATCCCGCCCGGGCACCAGCCAGAGCTTGAGCGGGACAACCACAACTTGTGGGCGGCGAGGACGGGCCATGATTGGGGTTCCACCTTTTATGCTACCCTTTTGGCAAGGTAAGCATTCATGCTACCCGAATGGCAGGAGCTTCCAACACCCCGGGGCGCTGGGCGAACCGGGCCAGACCACGCGCATTGGCTGTGACTGGCTCGGCCATCTGGATGGCATGCGGGAAAGCTGAGCGCAGGCGTTCTCCGAGTGCCAGGCTGCCGCCGCCAGTCAGCAGGATGTAATCGAAGGCCTTGCCGTCTTCCCAGGTCTGGGAGAGGTAGGCTTTGACTTCCCCGATGGCCACATCCAGCGCCTGGCGGGCCAGCGGTTTGAGATCTATGGCTTCGCCCTGCACCAGCAGTTCGACCCTATGCCCGTTACAGGATTGGCGCACATACTCATCGGCTTCGTGTAGGCTCACCCGCCGGCCGGCTTTCTGCAGCAGCAAGTCCTGCATGGCACTGGCCGCCCGGCGCATACCCAACGTTTCGCCTCCTGTAAAGCGGCGCACGATCTGACCACTGGCGAGGTGAAACAGGTCGAGGGTGTTGAAGCCTTCGTCCAGCACCGCCACCGAGGCCTTTAGATCCGCCGGCGAACGCTGCCACTGCCCGCTGGAGTTCAGCCCCCAATCGAAGAAGCTGCCCAGTGGCTGGGCCATTGCTTTCAGGGTATGGACATGCAGGTGAAACGCCTGGCCATTCAGGGTAAAGGTATGCTCACCGAGCAGCCAGGATTCGAGGGCCTGCACGACGGCTTTAGCATCCGGCCCTTGCAGTACATGCACCGGCAGCGCCACCATCAGGGCCATATCCAGCAGACCGGCCAAAGACAGACCGGTTTCGCGGGCCACCTGCTGCATGATCACGCCCAATGCCGTCAGAGTCAGGGCGCGCTGTTCGAGCGAGTCACCCAGACGTTCGACGTCCAGGCGCTGTGATGGACGGGCAAAGAGTTCGACGTACTGACCGACCAGCAGACCCTGCCCATCCGGGAAGGTAATCTGGTGGGGCAGCTGCTTTTTCTGGCGGGTGAGGCCGGTCTGCAGCAGGCCCAGGTCGGTCTGTCCAACGCCAACCAGCGAAGGGATGGTGATGGTCAGCAGTTTGCCGTTGACAACGATGGCGGCCTTGAAGCTGCCGAAACCGGGGTCAATGGCGATTTTGAGGATTTGGGTCATAACATTCTCCTTGAATTCTTGCGCAGATTGATTGGCTTGCGCAAATTTAGTGCGCCTATTAAGAGGGTCGTTGCGCTCTGGGGTTGTGCGCAGCAGGTTCAACCGGCGCAGGTTGGAACAACACCTGTGCGAGGTCTGGACCACCTGTGTTACCCTGTGCGGCCTGTGCGCCTGTGCGGGGTAAGCCCGCCAAAAGCGCCAGTTCTGGGGTGACTTTACGCGCATCGGTGGCATGCAACGGTGTGCTCAGCCAGCGGCGCCGTTCCCAGGTCTGCGCCAGCGTCTTGACTTGGTGCGAAGTCACCCCCTGCCCGGCGAAGGCCGCCGCGAGCTGGTTGACGATAAACCGTCCACCGAGGTGCTGGAGTGCGTGGATGATCAGCGACTGTTCGATCGGGCTGAGTGGGTTGGCGGTGAGTGCAGGGGCCGCCAGGCTGCCAGACTGCTCAGTCGTTAGGCGATAGGCCTGGATCAGATGGTACTGTCCATCCACCAAAACTACTGCCCGGCCGGGCTGGCGCAGCTTCTGGGCCAGCTTGCCCCAGCGGCGAGAGCCCAAGACTACTGTCGCAGTGGTATCATCGGCCACCCGAAAAGACACTCTGACGGGGAACATGGCCGACAGTGCTCGGGGTACATCAGCCGCCCGCCAGTTATGCCCGGCCAGGATCAGGGATAAACCCCATTTGCGTCCACGGCGGGCCAGGTCGGTCAGTTTTTCCAGGATCGCCTTGCTGTCGAAGTAGCTGTTGGCCTCATCCACCAGCAAGAGCATACGCGGCAGCGGCTGGGATGACACCTGGTTATAAGCGGTAATATCTGCAGGCGGCAGGCCGTTCTGAGCAGCCGAACGGAAAAGTGCCTGGCGGCGCACCAGCTCGGCTTCGATCTGCTCCAACAACGCCAGCAGCTCCGCCGGCGACTGCGCCACCGGCCGGGCAGCCGTGGCATTCAGGGTTTCCGGGTTGAAGGTGTGTCCGTCTGGATCAACAAAGTACAGGCTCCATCCATGCCGTGATCCCGCATAACGAATGCAGTCCAAAAGGGTGGACTTGCCCGAACCAGGTTCGCCACAAATCAGCATATTGCGAGGGGATTGCAGCATTATTGCTCCGGACAGGCTGATGCCCAGAGGCAGGGCTTCACGCTCCATTTCAAGCGGGAATTCGATGGCCTCTGGCAGATCAGGCGCTGGTGTTAGCAGGATTAAATAGCGCAGGCCGGTGGAGTTGGAGAGAAAGACCTGCTTGCCGTGCAAAATCGTGCTGAGCTGGTGCAGGGTATCCGGCGAAGCAAAGCCTTCCAGTCGCCCGGCCAGATCCATCAGATTGAGGATTACCGCCAGCCAGACCAGATTATTCCGTTCCGTCAGGTAGAAGGACACAGGCGCCTGCAATCCGCGCTGGGACAAGGCTTTCAGAACCAGTCGGGCGCAATAATTGGCTTCGGCCTGAAAGCGGGTCAAGTGAAGCGTTTGGGCGATCATGTCAGATTTCCTCCGTTGAGTAGTTTGGGCTCGACTTCATCCAGCAGCGGGCGCACGCGTGGATCATCTGCCGGAATAACCATAACCTGGGCATCCACCAAATCTCCGGCCGGCAGAGCCTGGGCTGGTTGGGCAGCGCCGGTTTGCAATGCCTGGCGCAGCACGGTGCGGCGTTGAGCGGGCTGGACCGGTTGGCCGGAGTTGGCCGCAAGCATCAGTTCGGCGGCCTGGGCGCGGGCCGCCACCTGCGACTGCACCTGTTCGTCTTTCGCCCCGCCGGCGGTCAGCACCTTACCATCCTGGCTGACGGATGCACCCGGCTGCAGCGAGCGGGAAATATCGAAGATATTGAACCCGCCCTTGCCATCCGGGGTGATCACCACGGGGCGATTGACCAGACGATGGACCCCGAACAGGCGCAGCAGCACCCAACTCACCGACTGCCAGGTGATGAACAGCCCGACTGCGAACAGGATCACCAGGGCAATCCGCCCGGCCCAGGTGCGGAAAAGCAGGGTTTGCTGTTCGCTCTGGCGCTGCTCGGCGATCCGTTCGATCTCGGCCGTGGCCGAAGCCTGCAAGACACCCAGCGCAATCGCTGTAGAGGTTCCCTGTGTGTTGTAGGCCGACTGTGTGGCCGTGCCGGCAGCAGACAGCGCAGATTGCGTGTGGGCAGCCGCAATGGCTGTTTCGGTGGCCTGGATGGCTGCTGCAGAAGCGGTTGCGGTCGTGTGTGCAGACTCTGCGGATGCCGTTGCCGTGGTAAGAATCACCTGTGCGGTCTGGCGGGCAAAGTAGTCTTCGGTGGCAACCGAAGCAGTCATTTGAAGCACTACGGCTGTGCTCTCAGCGGACAGCTCAGCCATGCGTCCTTCGCTGGCCTGGCGGGTGGCCCGCGCTTGCAGCACAGCGACCTGGTCGGTCGCGACATAAGGCGGGATCGGCGTGGACAGCTCCATCACCCAAGCATCCGCTACTGGCGCACCAGTGCAGGCCTGGAGCGCCAGCGCCAGGGGCAGGATCAAGGAGAGCGAGAACACAGGCCGAGGGTCCACTTCAATCGTCCTTTAGAAGCCCCAGCCGTTCAGGGGCAAGTCGTCATCTACTTCTTCAACATCCGCCACCAACAGTGCCTGGTGTGCGGCCGACTGGCCCTGCGGCGCCGGCAATTGTGGCTGCGCTGGTCGCACCCCGATCCGCCCCCAGCGGGCATTCGGCCCAGATACCCAGCGCGGCTGAGCAACTGGTGGCTGTGGTAGAGCTTTGCTGCGCAAGGCGCTCCAGCCCAGGCCGAAAGTCACTCCAGCCGCCAGGGAAACCACTGCCAGGAACCCGGTCAGGCACTGGCTCGAGAGCAGCGCCGTGCTGGACACCAACTGCGCCGTACCGTTGGCCAGGCTGGCCATGGAGGCCGTCAGGGCAATGCCCAGCGCGACAAAGGTCAGCAGAAGCAGGATGATTGAGATGAGTGCGAGGAAAAGTTTATTCATAACATTTATTATGTTGCCTTGCTATTGCACCTCACAATAGGTTCGGGGTAAAAATTACCTATTGTGGCTCACAATAGGATAGCATATTTTTAGCGGTTGGTCAAGGAAAAGAAACGCCTCCGTAACTAAAATGTTATCAGTATCTAAGGAAATTAGAACCGGCCAGATTTAGCCACAAGAAAATCTTCACTCAATGAGAAGCCCACCCGGAGAACAAACCACTGAACGCAAGAAGCGATTTTTCGAGAACACTACAGAAAAGCCATCTATTGAATGAAGGCCGATGAAACCGAGTGTTCAATGCTTCTGCTTTCACCCATTATTAGGTGTAGAATTGTTCCCACAAAGGAAGAACAGCCACGATTTTCATCAGGAAGTTTTTCCGCAGGAGTAACCAATGATCGATATAAAAAATGAACCCCTGCGCATCGCTGCCAGGCAGAGTAAGACATGGACGGTTGAAGACTGGAGGGCAATCGACTTTACCCAGGAAGCCGGCTGGCAGCGCGCTATAGAAATCTTTGAGGATCGCATCCGCGGCCGTTTTATTGATGTAGCAGAACACATTGAGCACCTACCGGCTGCCGGGTTTGCCATCATGGCTATTGACAGTCTGCTGATAGAAACTTTGCAGCAGTTTCGTGAGGGTGTAGACAAAACACCATCCAGGCAAGGCGAACGATACTTTCGTGAATTTTTAACCCAAACCCTTTTTGGTGGCTATTTTAACGAAGAGCAGGCCAATGCCTTTTACGATCAAATTCGCTGTGGCATTCTGCATAGCGCTGAAAGCAAGCAAAATTCGCGCATTCTCACCCGCAGCAGTGTGCCGCTGGTAGACCGCCTCGATGATGGCAGTCTGGTAATTAACCGCCGTAAATTCCATGCCGTTTTGCTACAAGTCTTTGACGCCTACCTTGTTGCCTTACGCAAAAATGACCCGCCGGACCAGGAATTGCGCAAGAAGTTCAAGAAAAAGATGTCAAACATTTGCAAAGCAGCCATTGAGGATCGTGCCCAGCCATGATCGGTATTCTGGCGTATGGATCTTTAATTGCTAACCCAGGTATAGAAATCCAGGTCGCAACGACCCAGATGATTTTCGATCTGGAAACGCCTTTTGCTGTGGAATATGCCCGACTAAGCATCAGGCGAAATGATGCGCCCACCCTGGTCCCCGTTCCTTTTACCGTTGGTGATTCTGTAAAGGCGCTCATTCTCCTTTTGGATACGCAAGTCAGCTTGGCTGAAGCCCGTCATATGCTGTATCGTCGGGAAACGAACCGTGTAAATGATCAAAAAGTAAAGTATAACGATGATAAACAGCGTGCTGACCCTGGTCGGCTGGTGATCGAGTTAGATACCATGGCGGATGTGCCAATAATCTATACGAGGTTAGCTGCCAATATCCCGATCATTCTCGATGCCAGCGCTTCTCTAGAACAAAAAGCCGCCGAATTGGCTCGGCTGGCCGTGGAAAGCTTGAACCAGGAAACTTACTGCGCCAGACGTGATGGAATCCAATACCTATCAGACAACATCACCGCTGGAGTGAGTACCCAGCTTACACCGTTATACCAGCATGCCATTCTGCAACAAACTGGCACACCCGACCTGGGATCGGCCCGTGAACTTCTAGCCAAGCAGAAAGGGATCATATCATGAGTAGCAAATACCCATTGTAGATCGCAACAAGCATGCCATTTTTTTGTGACATCAAGCCGAGCTTCAATTTATCATTAATTCCAAACCAATATGACTGAAGAGATCGCTGGTCGCATTACAGGTACACTACTTTTTGGCATACTTTTTCTGCTGTTCGTATATGCCATAATTACAGGTCATCTGCCTTTTCACGGTGGCAGACTCCACGGGAAACTGGCTCGAGTGGTCGGAGCAATCGGTGCAACGGGAATCCTATCCGGTTTTTACATAATAATCTGGTACGAAATATTTCAAACGGAACCGCCTTGTATGCCAGTTGCAGCTTTCCTCGCTGTCATGTTTGTGATTACAACGCTTGGGGTTAGATTCTCCTCGATTTTCTGGCGACAGAAATAATTTTTGTAGGACCGGAAATCGCACTATTTCCGCCCCCGCCTGGGATCGAACTTACTCAGTTCCTTATTCTTCTCCACGTACTCTTCCACCGACTTCTTCAGCACCAGCCAGGCTGAGCCGATCTTCTCCCCCTGCAGGTCCCCTTCGCGCAGCAGGCGCCGCACATGCTCGACATGAAACTCGAGTATCCTGGCGGCTTCTTCGGTTGTGACAAAATCTCTTAGGTCTGGCATTGGTACCCTCTTGCATCTCACAATAGGTTGTGCTTTGATAAAAGGGTACCGACTCACGAATTTCGTAAACCTGTACCCTTTTATCAGTTAGACACGCGTACGTGTTGGTGCCCCCACAGAGATTCGAACTCTGGTTTTAGCCTTGAAAGGGCTGCGTCCTGGTCCCCTAGACGATGGGGGCTTTTCGATTGCGGACGGATTTTACCACCTCATTTGCAGATCGTCAAGG
>Ga0268298_10001169_pt1 | contig 31475 bp, 22 predicted proteins | sample WWTPWeurt_MetaG_FD_194462 | JGI IMG/M metagenome (GOLD analysis project Ga0268298, IMG submission 194462) | Activated sludge microbial communities from WWTP in Nijmegen, Gelderland, Netherland - WWTP Weurt | ecosystem: Engineered > WWTP > Aerobic digester > Activated sludge | place... | reverse complement strand
CGAGTTGGAGTGTGTAAGACTCTAGGGGTGAGAGTAGCCAGACTAGAACGCCAAAAACAGCGGCAAAGAGGAGGATAGTATGGATTATAAACCGGGTAGGCATGTGTACAGTATAAAGTACTCAGTAGAAACTAGAAAGGGGAGTGTGTTACAATCTGCTGCCTTATGACAGAAACAGAAGCAGCTCTAGCAAAAGCTACATATGAAAAGATAATAGGTAGTAAACAACTCTTTTTGCTGGGTCAAATCGAAGCTATATTGGCAGTTGCTGAAATGAGCGATAGCCTGATAAATGGAGCAATCCACTCAGTTAACGTAGTGAAGCCTTCGCAAGAAGCTAGAAGTAAAGTAGCCAGTTATACTGCTGATGACATTCTTAGATTGTATTTTGCCAATATACTTTACCAAAAGTTTAGAACTAAAAAAATGGAAAAAAGTAAGACAGGTGTTGTAACAGTACTTTGGCGAGACGTTGGAGTAGAAGCGGTTCCGTCGATGCTACGGAGTAAGAAGGAAGAATTGGTTTTTGATAGTGAGGTTGGTCAAAAGTTGGTCAAGAAGATGGCTGAGATCGCTGGGATTTAGGTATTAACACATGTTGCGATGTTAAAAATTCCTTAGTATTTTCTTAATAAATCATAATTAACAACCATGACAGAGCAATACAAACCGACAATGCAAACTTGGCGCGACTACGCCATTTTGCCACCCGAGGAGCAGGAAAGGATAGTTAAGGAGATAAACAAGAAAGCACTCTACGGTGGGTTGGACCCTAAGCTGGCTGGGAGGCACTCCAAGTTGGTGGGAGTACTACGGAGTGATGCAATTATAGTTTTTGCTGAAGATCCAGATCTGATGAGTATTTTACACAGCTTTTTAGCATCCGAATAATTGCCTCAAATTGACAATTATAGGTCTTTTTGTTAATATCCACTTTGATGTGTATCTAATGTGTACGTAGCGTACATCCGACTGATACATGTTGCGCACCTTAATAAGACAGAATTTACGGATATAGGATTGGCAAAAGATGGATTTTTGTCCCTCGAATTGGTTGGGAACCTACACAGGTTTGCGGCTAAGGGAGGGATAAGAAAGAAAAAAATCTATGCCAACCCGCCCAGAACGGTCCCTAGGGTTGAGCCCAAAGAATGAAAGAAAGATGAGGAAAAAAGAAATGAATCGAAAACAGTTCAAGAAGTATTGGTGGGCAAAGTTGTTGTTGGGGATGTTTACATTGGCATCACTTTTGGTGGCATGCTTTCCAAAAGATGAGGAAACTCCATCGCCTGCACTCGAAACTACGCCTGCGCCCCAACCCACCCCCATGCCTTATGGTATTGGTATTTTGACTCTCACTGAGCGCTTGGATTTGGATCCAGTTACCGTGGGTGATCAGAAAGGAATTTCTGTTAGTTTCACGCTCAGCGTGTTAGATCCCGAGGCAATCAAGTACCAGTATTTTGAAATTTCAGGTAGTGAGGTGGTGTACGTGCTTAGCGGATACGAAACTCCGATTGGTGAAGTTTTTGTGTCGGATTTTAATAGTCCTACAGTAAGCTTCACTAAGGGTGGTGTGAAATATGTTTGTCCCCCCGTGGACCTAGTAGATCCATTTGTTGTGGATTGTTCCGCGGTCCTCAATGTCCTTCTGTCTAATTAAGGCTTTTTTGGTCATCGTGACCGCATGTGGGACCTACTGGTTCCGACCTTTAGGTTCCACATGTTAGACAGACTTCATTCATATTGTTAGTATTAGTTCATGGTTGGATTTTTTGATGCAAAAAACGACGAAATGGTTAAAGTCACAACTCGCACTGGCGCTGGGATAAGAACTAGGCTCGTATTAAAGTCTGAAATTGAGGCAGAACAAAGAGGAGAGGAAATTAAACCAAAGAAAAAGGGTATTGAAATAAGACCATTAAAAGAATGGACAAAACCTGAAAAATTTCTAGGTGTTGTAGCAACTGCCCTTACTTTGGCTGCTGTATATCATGGAGCGTTGTATTTGGCAGGAACTGGGTTTTTCCCAACCGAAGTTAACTATTTTATTCTGAATGCTCATCATCAAATCTTAGAGGCGACCGGATTTGCAGACAACATGGTTCATACATTCGAAGCACTCAAAAATGGCGAATTAGATGTGGACGGAGCGCTTTCAGGCGCAGCCAAAATAGGTGAGACAGCAATAGATGGTACTAATCGGAAGGCAATCAATCCATTGTTGCAGGAATTTAGCAAAATTTTCGAGCCGCTAAATCTTGGTAAGTAACTATCTGTGTGTATCTGATAAGTATTTCCTGTGTTATAATATAGCATATTGATATACTAATTTATAGATTGATGTATGGAAAAAGAACAATCTAGTTCGCGTGGTGAGTTTGCGAAAAAATGGAAAATTAACGAGCTTCGCAATGCTTTGGTGGTATTTTTTGGATCTATTGGGTTAATGGCTGGAGCTCTATCGATATCGTTAGTTGGGCAAGTGGAGGGGAGTGAGATAGAGAGAATAAGAGTCAAAGGATCGCTAGAGAATGGGTCGATAACCATAGATCCAGAACTTCAGCCTAATGAGAGTCTGCTTGTTACTATCCCAGATAGTGCTGAGATGAGGGGGCAGTCGGTTAGACTCGCTGAGGGTAGGGATGAACCACCTTATATGGAAACGATATATGCGCCTGCGGCTGTGTGGCGTAATATTAATTACCTATTAGCAGTCGATGGTGGAGATGAGATAACTGAATATCAGTGTGAGGTTGATCCTGAATCAATTATGATTGAGCACGGCAGTGTGGGTTACGTGCTAGAGTGTGAATGATAGGATTAATTTGATAGTATTTGCTTATGGGAGAAGATAGTGAGTTATACCGAGAGACGGCGCTTGTTACACTTTTAAGTGAATTGGATAAGCTAGAGAAGGGTGGATACGATGATTCATATGTATTAACCAATGACGATGGTGAAGGTCGACAAACGTGGGAGGCTATCAAGGCAATTAAAAGATCATTAGCGATCTTGGGTGGGATTGGAGCTATTACAAATCGAGATCTAAAACAACGATATAGATTGATGATGCATAGGTATGGCGCAGAAGATGATACAGATTAGTATGATCTAAGTAGGTTGTGGGCTTTTTGATGTAAAATAACTAATATGGCAGACGCAAAGAAAACATATATCTTAGGAATGTTCCCTTATCCATCGGGCGAGGGGTTGCATGTTGGGCATGTCCGGATCTTTACAGCGTGCGACGTAATGGCCAGATATTTTAGAATGAAGGAAGGGAAAGAGACAGTGTTGTCCCCCATGGGTTGGGACGCGTTTGGGCTACCTGCAGAGAATGCAGCGATTAAGGCAAAAAAGATCCCACAAACCATGGTGCCCCACAACTACGCCAACTTTAAAGCGCAGATGCAGAATCTATCACTCTCTTTTGATTGGCAACATGAACTGGCGACCACGGATCCCTCTTACTACGCTATTACTCAGTGGATCTTCCTCAAGCTCTATTCGATGAAGGATGAGCAGGGGAGGCGACTGGTCTACCGAGAGAAGGTACCAATTAACTGGTGTCCCAAGTGTAAGACCGGGATTGCTAACGAAGAAGTTTTATCAGATGGTACGCATGAACGCTGTGGGACAGTAACAGGGAAAAAATTGCTGCCACAATGGGTGATGCGAATTACCTCATATGCGGAGCGGCTCCTCTCTGATTTAGACATAGATTTGCATATTGAAGGGAAGAAACTAGATTCAGCACGTGCAGGACTAGATTGGCCAACGGGGATCTTGGAGATGCAGCGAAACTGGATAGGGAAGAAGGAAGGAGCTAGAGTTAAATTTAAAATTCTAAACTCAAAATTCGAAACTAATAACTTTGAAGTTTTTACAACGAGAGTGGACACCATAAATGGAGTTACTTTTGTAGTAGTAGCCCCAGAAATTGCCAAAAAATGGATGGACGATGGATGGAAGGCTAGTGAAAAGGTGGTTGAGTATGTTGAAAATGCACTTGGCAAATCTGAGCAATCACGGCTCGAAGGAGAGAAAGACAAGACTGGGGTAGGCACAGCTCTGTTTGCAATTAACCCATATAACCAAGAAGAAGTCCCAATCTATGTCGCTGACTACGTACTCGCTGACTTTGGGACAGGGGCGGTGATGGGCGTACCACAGTATGATGATCGAGACCACGCCTTTGCCACTAAATACAACTTACCCATTAAAGATTTGGAGCTAGATGACTACAAACAAACGTTGGCAACGCTCCGTGATGTTGGAGATGCTAGAGAAGAAACAACATATCATCTGCGCGACTGGGTATTTTCCCGACAGCGATACTGGGGTGAACCCATCCCACTCGTATATTGTAATGAATGTGGGGATGAGAATGGAGTTGTAACACTAACCGAAGATCAACTCCCGCTTACTTTACCAGAACTAGACTCATACGAACCAACGGACACTGGTGAGTCGCCGCTATCGCGGGTGGAGTCGTGGGTCACAACGACCTGTCCAAAATGTGGTGGGATCGCCCGGCGTGAGACTGACACCATGCCTAACTGGGCTGGGTCATGTTGGTACTTTTTGGCATACCCATGGTGGAGCAGTGTAGAAACGGAAGGTAAGCTGAAAGAGTATAAGGCTAAGAGTAAGACCCCGATTACGGATTTCTGGAAAGAAGTAGCGAAACCTTCGATTGATCAGTGGCTACCGGCAGACTGGTACCTGGGCGGGGCCGAGCATGCAGTCTTACACCTTTTATATGCTCGTTTCTGGGTTAAGGTTTTGGAAGACCTTAAACTACTAGATTTCCCCGAGCCATTCTTGCGCCTTCGCTCTGTTGGGATGGTGCTCGCCGAGGATGGTAAAAAGATGAGTAAAAGTCTGGGTAATGTGGTGAACCCCGATGATATGGTGAAAAAATATGGAAGTGACGCGACCCGGATGTATGAGATGTTTATGGGTCCCTGGGAGCAATCGATTGCGTGGGACAGTGGTGCCATCTCGGGACAAGTGAGGTTCTTAGAAAGAATCAAGGTGACAATGCAAATGGATGGGAAGATAGGTGAGGAGACCACGCCAGTACTGGCGGCAAAATTGAAAGCGTTAGTCGAACGGGTAGAGGATGGTGTCTTAAATCAAAAATTTAACACGGCGATTGCTGGGCTAATGGAGTTTGTAAATACTTGGCGGGAGGAAGGGAATGCACTATCCAAAGAATATCTAGGTATGGTAGCTCGCCTACTCTCTTTGTTTGCCCCTAAGACGGCTCAGGAGATCTGGGAAAAAGTGGGGAAGGGTAGTGTGGAGGAGCAGGCTTGGCCAGATGTTTCGGCGATTAGTGGAGTGGACACTGTGATGGCTAAAATTGCAGTACAGGTGAATGGGAAAGTTAGGGCTATATTGGAGATGAAAGGGGAAAGTGCCAAGGTTAAAGAGGATGTTGTGGAGTTGGCACTAGCGGATGAGAGGGTGAAGAAGTGGGTGACAGGAGAGGTAAAAAAGACGGTGTTTATCCCAGGCAAATTGCTTAGTTTTGTGGTTTAGATTTTTTGCTATAGTTGTTTTTATGGAATGGGTTAGGCAGTGGGGAGTGATAATCTGTCTTGGTTTAGTTGGAATGGGGCTAGTTGGGTATGGAGTTTGGGATCAGGTTAAGCCAAGAGAAGTGAAGGTGGAGATAATTAAGGAGAAAGGGGAGAGTGAAAATGAACAAGCTCGCGGAGAAATAGTCGTTGATGTTGCGGGGGCGGTCGAAAAACCGGGTGTTTACAAATTACCATCAAACAGTAGGATTGGGGACGCACTAGTATTAGCGGGAGGACTGTCGGCAAATGCAGATAGGAGCTGGGTGTCGGCAACGCTCAATCTGGCAGAAAAACTGGAAGATGGGGAGAAAATTTTTATACCAGATAAAGCAGCGAGTCAGCATGCCAGAGATTCGGCGGGTCAGTTAGTCAGCAAGTCGGTTAGTAACAAAATTAATATTAATAAAGCGAGCGCGAGCGAGCTAGATAGCTTGGAGGGGATTGGTGCAGCACGGGCTCAGGCAATAATCGAGAATCGTCCCTACAGTAAGATCGAGGACTTGGTAGTCAAAGCCAAGATACCACAGAGTGTGTATGACAAGATTAGCGCTAGCATTAGTGTTTATTAGTGCTTTGATTGTTAGATTGTCGACTGGACAACCAGAGGGAATCATCGAGGGAGTTAGAGTTAGATTGACTATCCCAACCATTGATTATCCAGAATATACGGATAGTCAAACCATAATTAGGCGCGGAGATTGGGAGGTGAGAGTCAAAGGTTATATCGATTTTATACCTGGTGAAGTGATAGAAGCAGTAGGGGTATTGGATGAGCGGGGGAAGCTAGTAGTAGAAAAATCGGAAATCAGAATATCGAAAAATGAAATCGGAGTAATTGATTATGTATCAATTGCGGTATCAAAGTTGAGACACTGGGCGGTGGGTAGATTGCAGACAGTGCTACCTGAACCCCATGCCAGCTTGGCGATTGGGATCCTACTCGGAGTTAAACGTGGAATGCCAAAAGAATTCTATGACCAGTTAGTAAACACGGGTACATTGCATATCGTTGCGGCATCTGGTTATAACGTTAGTGTAGTATCTGGGGTGGTCCTAACTACCCTTGGTTTGATGTTGCCGAGATATATGGCACTTGGGATAAGTATGATTGGTGTTGGGTTATATGTGCTCCTGGCAGGAGCTGGTCCCGCGATTGTACGGGCCGGGATTATGGGGAGCCTAAGCTTGATTGGAATCATGCTGGGGCGGACACGCGAGGCTCGGTGGCTACTCTGGGTTACAGCCTGGATTATGTTAATGGTTAAACCAGTATTAATTGCCGATGTTGGCTTTCAGCTATCAATGTCGGCAACGTTGGGGCTTTTGTATTTGACTCCTTTATTGGAGCACTTTGGTAAATATAAATATCTGAGTGAGTATTTTTATCCGACAGTGGCAGCGACTATTGCGACAACTCCCGTGATCTGGTGGCATTTTGGGAGGGTATCCTTGATTGGGGTCTTGGTTAATTTGCTGGTATTGCCTGTCGTGCCAGTGATTATGCTTTTGTCTGCTTTGACGGTTATCTTTAGTCCTGTCGCATATCTACTTTATGTGCCGCTGTGGTGGATGGTGTGGGTGATTAGGATGTTTGGTTGACAGACGTACTGATTTTATTGGGTTCGGCGTACTTTGCGCGAAAAAGCGGTCTATCTCTGCCTGCTGGCAGAGCGACCTCGAGCTCGGCCTGCCCGGCCTGCGCAAAATTTTTCGTCTGCAAAATACGTCTTCACCCCAAAATCAGTTTGTGCTCGTATTTTCTTGACGTATAGACGAAAATTTACCGACAAACTCATGATCAGTGGAGAAAATCATTGTGCTCGACACGGCTTATACTATGAGTATATGCAAAAGGTTTGGTATGGCACAGGACTAGTTGTAGGACTGCTAATACTCGTAGTTTTGCAGTGGCCGAGTGAGCAGTTGCGAGTTATTGCCTGTGATGTGGGACAAGGGGACGGAATCTTGATAGTGAAGGGTCAGACCGAAGTAATAGTAGACGGGGGGCCGAGTGAAGAAAAAATACTATCTTGCCTGGAAGAGAACCTCCCATTTTGGGATCGGCAAATTGAACTTATAGTTTTGACTAACACTGATTATGACCACATGAATGGTTTGATTGCTGTAGTTGATCGATACTCAGTGATGCAGTTTGTAACATCGGATGGGGTACATGAGAGTGATGCACTCAACAAAATGAACGCTAAGTTGAGAGAGCGTGGGGTGAGTGCTATGGCTGTTGAGCAGGGGGATCGGCTGAGGATGCTGGGACCTGACCCACTTGAGTTTAAGGTGCTTTGGCCACCAGAAGCAAAGGCTGAATATGTGGCGCTACTATCGAACCAAATAGATAATGTCTTACGTGAGCAGATACTGGGAGAGAGCGCCAAAAGGGGTGACTTGAACGAGCGGAGTGTTGTTTTGGAATTACTAGAGGGTAATAAATCATTTCTCCTCATGGGTGATGCCGGATTCCAGGCAGAAGAAGAGATGCTAAAAAACGGCTTGCTGCACAAAGTTAACTATCTCAAAATAGGTCATCATGGATCAAAATATGCTAGTAGTATGGAATTTCTCGAAAAAGTTAGTCCCGAGGTGGCGATAATTAGCGTGGGGAGTAAAAATAGATATGGACATCCAACCGCCGAGGCGTTAGAGAGACTGTCAAAGATAGGATCTCAGGTAAGACGAACTGACATGGAGGGGACCGTTGTTATTAAGGGGGATTAAAAGTCGCGATCAGGTAACGGTAGTTGCTGACTGTTTAGGAGGTAGCCGTGATTGCGGGCAGAGCTAATTAGGTGGGGAGATAAGTTGTTGAGAGTTAGCTTATCTCTTAAGCGCTGGATGGTCTTACTGACTCCCCATGGAGAGTAAGTGTCGGGATTGGGGTAGAGAGCTTCGCCTAAGAGTTCGGCGCTGACTGGTGAGGGATAGTTATTAATGAGGAGGGTTAGTGCAGCCTGCTCTTTCTTTGTGAGGTTTTTGATTAAGATTTGGTTGTAGTAGATCTCTGAAGAACTGATTCTCCAGCTGGTATTTGGACCAAAACCAAGTGAATTTAGGTATTGGGTTGAGAGTTTTTGTAGTTTTGCATCTGGGGTAACTCTGGTTTGCATGAGGAGTGAGTGGTAGTTGGGGAGGTGATGTTTGAGGATGGTGGTTGTAAGGAGCGTGTCTTTGGCGACTTCGGTTTCTTCCCAGGTATAGTGGTAATGCTTTTGGAAGTAATCGCGAGAAATACCAGAGATAATACCTTCGAGAAGCGTGTCGATTGGTTGGTCCTGTCGGAGATAGAGATTAAGAGTATGATTTTTGGGTGTAATAAGGGAGAAGGACTTGGTTGTGCCGTAATTAGTTAAGATGATGTTAATCTTCTTTAGATTTTTTAGTAGTTCGGGGATAACCATCGTGCAATCATCTAAGAATAAAAAGATTGCGTGATCGGAATATTCATACTTTGGAGGGGATGGGTCTGGTAGGATTTGCGATAGCTCTTTAACTAAGATACTAGGCGCGACAACTGGAGTATCCGGTTTAACTGAGTGAGTGACGCGTGGCCAAAAATCATTGATCTTTTGATAGGGTAGATTGGGGAAGTAGACAGCTTGATTGGGAGGGTTGGGTGGTAGGGTAGGTAGTGGGAGGAAAGAATGGTGTTGATATTGGCGGGTTGCAATTTTGTATGCCGTAAAGAGGAGGCGGCCGGCTTCGGATTCTTTGGATGGGTTTGTTATATTTACTTTGATTCGATTTTTCACTAATAGTAATTATAGCGATAATGTCAAAATGTCATAATTGGTGTCAAGCAATAGATGGTGATTATCAGTAAGATGTGTAACATATGACAGATAACATGATGACGAGCGAAATTGTTGGCATGCTTATAGATGACTATTTACGCATATCGGCGTCGCAAAGAGATGGTGATGGGATATCACCCGAGCTATTGGGTGCTGCTGACTTGATAACTGAAGCAGCTAAGTTGTACCCAGATGGGAACCCAAGTGTAATTGCCTATGTAGCGACACGGCTAGAGGTTAATGGCGAGGAGGTAGGACCTATTGTGGTTGGTGTTTTGAAAAATCTTGCGGGTAAATAAATATATCTAGAGATAAATTGTTGATATGGTTAACATTGATGCTAGCAGACGTTATGTTGTGTTTGCTAAGTTTGGCTAAAAATGGGGAATTTTGAATAAATTATTGTTAGATATTACTACGCTTGAAATATAGATATTTTGTGGTGTCGCCGAGATTTTATACTTATAATATATGGGATATTATATTATTAACCCATTTATTATGTGTAATTATTTTCTAATTGCTAATACAGATTGATAAAAAGTGGGGATATTTTGCTAATATTAATCTTGTGATTAAAGTAGCATTTATGTGAACAAAGTTGTGGAAAAAGTAGAAGAGTATCTAGTTAATTTTGAATATATTAAAGAAATAATCCCAGTACTCTAGGACTTTTTTATCAAAGCTTAGGAGGGGGTTTTCTGATTCATTGTTCGTGGGCATTGTGGGGGCGGTGGTAATAGGTGAGGGTGGGGCAACTAATTCTCCGAGGGTATTATTAAATGGCTTAGGGAGATCATTTGCATACTCGGCAAAGCTCAAAACGGTTTTGTCAGAGTCACCCTGAACTTGGTTTTTGATGGTTAGGTCGTTGGGTGCGGGAGAAACCCCAGGTTGGTTGGGGGTAATAATAAAGGGAATGGAGGGGAAGTCAGCGAGGAGGTTGGTGCCGCGGCCGTCATTAGCGAGGACGAGAGATGATTCGAGATATTTCAGTTCGACCGCACCTGGCTTTGACCCTTTGAGATAGGCAGTTGCAAGCAGGCCAGTTGGACTGCGATACCCAGGGTTGGGGACACCACCTGAGATCCTGAGGTATCCTTTTTGATTATCAAATTCTTTTTGGACAAAGAAGCTGGCAAAGCTATCATCGGTTGTAATGTCGACCACCTCAACAATGCTCGGGTCAAAGGAAAGATCGGCCTGGGCCACATTGATGCTACTAGGGATATTCATGAGTTCAATTTTGAGTGGGAATACTTCGCCTACAGGATGCTGACTCTTAGTGGGGATCATAAACTGAGCAATCTGCGCGACCTGGACGGGAGTAGTTAGCTTAGTGATGAGCTGATACTCAAAGTAGACGATGGGCAGGGAAACGAGCGTTAGGATCAGGATTAGGCCACTATCAATCAGAGAATGTTTGAGACTGTGAGTGCCCCCTTTGAGGCGGCACCAAAAACAGAGGATGTGAGGGTAGAAGACTAAGTGTAATAGGGGCAGAGCGAGCGCCAAGAAGACGCCAAAGATGGCGAGGAAATGAATAAGCACCCAGGAAAGAGTTAAAAAGATGAGAAGAAAGCCAATCTGTTTGATGAGCGAATTAGTATTCATATTATCTGCCTATGTAGTATAGCAAGATTGAGAGGTCGACAAGATTGCAAGTATTGTCACGGTTTAGATCACATGGCAGGTGCCGGGTAAGCCAGTTGGTTACGATACCAATAAGCTCGGAGAGACTTAGAGTGTCATCGTTGTTGGTGTCGTAGAGCTTGATAATGAAAGGTAGTTGTTTGGGTGCCTTCGAGGGTAAAGGGGATGCTGTGCTAGGCGACGCATCCAAGCTAGAACTACTGGGGGTAGGAGTGGAGTTAGCTGGGGCTGAGCTTGGAGTTGGAGTTGGACTAGGAGTTGGGGTGGGGGCAGTAAAGCTTAGGCTAGTGCTATTGATCGAGAGGTAGCTACCCACAGTGTTTACGGCAGTAATGGTGTAGGGACCGCCAGTTAAACTGGATAAATCATAGGTCCAGAGCCCGCTACTTGGTACGGAGAGAGTGTAAGTGTCACCAGAACTGCTCGTTAAGGTAATACTGCTTCCTGGGTAGGCGCTACCTGAAATAGTATAGAGAGAGGATGTGATAGTGGGCGGCAGGACGATGTTGTCGATAGTGGTTGTGGTGTTGCCAATAACATTTAAGTTGTAGGTAACGGTTGCGGTGCTCAAACTTAAGGTATCAGTTGCGTAGAGATCGTAGCTGTGGAGAGCGGGTGTAGCAACACTGATCGTTTTGGTCCAGTTGCCGAGACTATCGCTCGTGGTAGTGCCGACTACACTACCATCCTCTTTGATTACTATCTGGCTGCTAGGACTAGTGTAGCCAGAAAATGTGACGTTGGTTGAACCCACGGTCATAGAGACTGATAAGCTCTCCGCAAGGACGAATGTAGTCAAAAGTAGAAAGGCAATAGTTGTCAGAATGGGGGCAAGTGCACGCATGGGAGAGAGCTCCTATGCTTTGCCAGATCTAAGTATCTTCCAGGCTAGACTAAGTCTTTTTTGATACTTCTTGAAGATGAGGATAAAGACAACTAATACTAAGGTGGCTACAGCTAATGCGCGATATGGGAGGATTGTAAAGTTAGTCGTAATACTCCTGGTGGTTTGGTCACTAAGAATTGCGGTATAGGTGGCACTGTAGCGGCCGAGGCGCCATTTGGTATCCCAGGTAGCATCTAGCTTGCGGGTAGCGCCAGGCAAGATATTTTTGGGTTCGACACTCAGGCTTTTGACCTGTTTGCCGAGCATGTTGGTAATGACGATGGTGCCCGTGGGTTTGGTATGGACGTTGCCTAAGTTCTTAATCCTAATCTCAAAGTTGACGGGACCTTTTTCGTATAGAGCCATGCTAGTTTTAAAGCTCTCGATATTGGCCTGTTCTACTGTCTCGCCAGCGATCCTAAGGAGTACTAAGGCACCAATTTCCTGCGCCAGACTAGCACCGGAACCCTCTAGCTTTTCGGTGGGAATAGTGCGAAAGATAAGGGAGCCAAAATGGCCACCTGGCTCCGCATTAAGTGGGACTTTGATGTTAAAGGTAAAGTATTGAGACGTTTTGCCAGGAAGAGTGATTGATTTGGGAGTGACTTCGATCCAGCTCGCGAGACTAAAGCTAGTATTTTCTTCGGTTAGGCCGACCGCTCCTTCTTCACCTACAGCAGTAAAGTTGCGTAGGTCAACGGCAATCTCGACGGGGTAGGGGTGCATGTTTTCGAGTTTGACGGTATTTTTGATGTTGTCGCCGGGGTTACCGTTAATCTCAAAGGTTGGGGGAGTGACTGCAAGACCGGTGCTAGGTGTCGAAGCAGCGGGAGATTGGGCAGATACGATAGATGAAAGTCCCAGGTAGAAAGTAAATAGAAAAGCAGAGATGGAGAGAGGTAAAATTATTTTTGATTTCATAACTGCCTTGTTGCCTTTGTCCCTGCGTTAAATATATTGACTTAGGCAGAGTACATAGCTTAGTAGGCAGGGGTTGCGGTAATAATGACGGTTGAGGAGCCATAGGTGCCGGCGGGTGTAGTACCTGAGATACCAACTGCGTAGCCTAAGCGAATAGTTTGGGAGGAGACAGCCGCAGCGCTGTAGCCTGCCTCGGCATTACTGGTAGTGAAGGCGGCATATTTGGGTCCACCATTGGTAAAGCGATCAGCTGTGCCAGTACCTAAGGTAGCGTCATTGGTAGTGTAACCAAAAGCTTCGGTTCCCGCAGACATGGTACTAGGAGACGCGTTGGTTCCAGTATGGTCATCGATACTATTGGCACCACTACTGGGGGCAGCAGTGTACCTGACGTACATGGTATAACCAGACCCAGCATTGGTAGTAACGGTAGCATCATGTGCAGCAATACTGAGAGCACCGGAAGTGACTGTACCAAAGGGAATGGTACCGTCGGTCGTGGTAACTGTAGTGGTGGCACCGTTGACGGTTTGACCAGAGTTAACTGCGGCGACATTAAAGCTAATGGTGGGGTCAACGGTTAAAGAGACTGCTTGGCCAGTTACATAGATAAAGGTAGCGACGCCAGAATCTATTGCAGAGCTAGTACAGTCGGTGTTGTTGTAGGTACTAAAGAGTACATAGTAGCCTGTCTCGGCAGTGCTGCCATTGGTAATACCGGTTAAGATGACGTTACGGTCGGTGGCACCACCAGGGGTTTCACCACCGGCTAAGGTGATACTACTAATACCAGTTGTATTATTGTTAGCGACACTCCAGCTAGCGGGAGTGGGAATATAGTCGGAGGTGCCAGATAGAGCGGCACTAGTAATATCGAGACCGGTGGGTTTGCCACCACTGCCATCGGCGGCAGTGTCAAACTCGACTTTGAGACATTTGGTTGCACTAGTTGTGACGTTATCAAACTCAATATCATAGCTGACCGACGTGCTAGATGGTCGACTGTCAGATAAGGCAACTTTGCCACCAGTTAAACTAGCGGCGTGAACCCCGCTTAGCTGGCTTAGGGGGGATAGAGGAGCGAGACCTAGGCTGAGCGCTAGGGTAGATGCGAGAGTCTTTTTGAGTAGTTTTTGGTAGTTCATATTTGCCAGTCAGTACTCGGATAGCAAGCACTAATCTCCTACGATTAACTATGAAGATTTTATAGATGATTGTCAATATGATAAATACCCCCAAAATGAGGGGCCAGGGGAGGAGGTAGGTGGTCACGGTGTTAGAAGTTAAGGATTTTTGATCAGTTGCATAATTAGTCGTTAGTGTTACATGGTATGGGCCTAGCCCGAGCTTTTTATCCCAGACAAAATTATGTTCTTTGGTGGTGTGGGGGAGGACTATAGTCGGCTCGGACTTGATCTCTGTAACAGTTTTACCCCAGATATTTTTGATGGTGAGCGTACTAGTGGGGAGGAGATGGACGGAGCCACTGTTAGTGAGGGTACTCCAAAATTTGATTGGTCCAAAACTACTCCAAATGGGGGCAGTGAGGGGGCTACTAGTTAGCGTTGTAGTGATGTCACCGGGAACAATCATCATAGCTAAGATCCCAATGCGAGCGAGGCTAATATTACCTCCGCCACTGACTGCATCCTGGGGGATCAAGGGTCGGAAATAGATGGTGGCGTAGTGTCCGCCGGGCTCGGCATCTTTGGGTGGGTTGATAGATATAGTGATTTTTTTGAGTTCGTTGGGTTGCAAAATGAAGTCGGCAGGATCGATCTCGATCCAGCGACTAGCGTTAAAGGTGTCCTTGTCTTTTTCTGAGATTGTTTCGGTAGCCAAAAAAGCGCTTGTACTACCTTTGATTGGCAGGGGGAAGTTGGTGTTGTTTTGGATGGTGACCGTAGTTACCGTGGGTTTGTTAACCTCTAGAACTGTTTCGAGGATGGCGGGGGAGGCTGAGAGTGCAGATTCGCTCGCCAGTACGGGCGAACTAGATGAAGCTAGAAAGTAGAAATTAGATAGTAATAAGATCGCAAATAGTCGCATGAGTCTACTATATACTAGTTAATGCATGCGACTCTATGTGCCAAAATTAGTGATGATGAGATTAAAATCAATGATAGTATACTTTGTCCCAAAGTGAGTGATTAGCTCATTAAAATCTAGTATGTCAATTTTTCCATCTACGTATAGATCGCCAGGTCTTGGTGTAGGAATAATTGTAGGCCAAGGGCTTGATGTAGGAGTCGGAGTGGTAGAAGAGGTTGAAAGATTAAACAATAGAGGATCCGCGCCAACTCCTGGGTTGTTGTGTATAAAAGTCCTTGGGTCTGTAGGGTTAGGGGTCTGGTTATAGGTAGCGGAGGTGGGGTTGTTGGAAGTCGTTGTGAAAGAGGCAGTTGTAACTGTGCCGCCTGCTATATTATTAGTGATGATAATATCTCGATTGTCGACTTCTGTAGCAATATGAATACCGCGACCTGACGTAGTTTTGAGATTATGAAGCGTGTTGTTGCTGATGTTAGCCCCCTTGAGTCCGCCTGGGCTTACTTCGGAACCATAAAAACTAAGAGGAGTACATCCAGAGATTATATTATTCTTGATCGTGAGGTTGGTAAGCTGGGCTCCCCAGTCTGTGTAGCTTTCTTCGCCGATTAAAATACCGGCAGCTGGATCGTTGTTGCGATAGTATCTAGCGTCACTTGTACAATAAGAGAGTGAATTTTCTAGGACTACATTGCTAGAGTTATCAAGGTAATAATTAACCGAAAAGTTATCGTAAGCAACGAGGTTACGGATTAAAATATTCTTGGCACGAGTAATTCCGAGACCCTCACCACAGTTTTGGTAAATTTTGCCGTTTTGAAGCGTAATGTTTTCGCCACCAAGCATGACTTTGAGGCCACTACCCCAGCCGCCTGAGCCACTACAACTACCATTATTGCCCATATTTTCGAGGACGGAGTTACGAACAATAAAGTCTGAAAAGATAATGTTTTTCCCTGAAATTAGGACGGCGTGGCTAGTAGTGTTGCTAACTTCAAATCCAGAAACTTTGAGATACGAACCTGAGAGGTTGATGGCAGTTTGGACATTTTCGATTCTTGAATTGTTACCATGAATGGTGATTGGATAGCCAGCATTACCAGATTTTGAGATGCTAAAATTGGAATAAATACCTGAGGCGACTTCTAGAGTGTCGCCTGCTTGAGCCAAGCTAATACCCTTACTAACTGTCTTGAAAGGGTTGGCTTCAGAACCATTGTTTGAGTCGTTACCGTTTGGGGATACATAGTAGGTGGCAGCGTGGGCGAGCGAGTTAGGTGAAAGTAAAAAGTAAAAAGTAAAAAGTATAGCTATAGCTAGTCGCATGAATATACTATAGCAGGGCCTTAGTATTGTGCGGTAGCGGTGTAGACGACTGTGCTAGTGTAGTTGGCTGCCGCCTGACTACTCGGGACTTTGACTTTGTAGGTAATGTTAAAACTCTCGTTACTGATACTAGATCCCGTGACATTGCTCGTGTGGTCGGCAACGATATCTCCCGGTCCGACTTGGCTAAATGGTGCATAGAGTGTGCCACTGCCAAACTTATCTAATCCTTGAATGCTCGTGTCAGAACTAGTGTAGCCAAAGCCTGTTTCACTACCATTCCATGTAGCAGGGCTGGCGTATGAGCCTGCACTAAAGTTGGCGATCTGATTGGTACCTCCAACAGTTTTTAAGAGATCGGTAGTAAAGGCACGAATGACATAGCCATTGTAGGCATTGGTGCTGGTAGTTAGGGTGGTCACCTCGGTATCACTATAGCTATTGCCCGCGCCTAGATTGTTAAAAGTAGTGGTGGCAGGAGTAATACTAAAGCTAATGCTCGGTGATACTAGCTGGCCATTACTACTCACAGCAGACTGGACATTGCCGGCATTATCGACGGCGCGGACATTGATGAAATACATTTGCGATGTCTGTAGTGTTAAACCAGTGGCGGTGACACTAGTATTGGTACTATTATCGGTCCAAGCTTTGATGTCGGTCGCTCCGGCAGTTGTCCCGATACTATAGTCATAGCGCAGGAGGCCTGAGACGTTAGTATTAAAGCTCGCCCAGTTAGCAGATAGCGAGGAGAGGGAGCTGGTAGCGAAGGTGGTATCTACCCCAACATTAGTCCCGTCATAGACAGTTCCACCAGTAGGGGCGGTGGTGTCGACGCCTATATCCCTCGCACTTTCGGCATTAGCATCGTAGCTAACCCAGCTACTATACAAACCTCCTGCATCTTTGACCCTAGCTTGCCAGTGATATTCCTGGGCGTCTGTTACCGTAATAGTGTGGGTGACAGTCACGCCTGAGCCTGTGTAGCTAGTCCCAGTTCCACAACTATCCTCGGTATTGCTAAAACTGGTGCCGAGCTGGTCGATCTCAATACAGAGTTGGAGAGTGTCGGGGTTGTCGGTATCTGTCGCAGTTGCCGTAAATTTAATACTAGCACTGTTGTGCCAAGAACCTGTCGTCAAAGTTACGTCTCCTGTGGTTTTTTGAGCTAGGCTAGTCGGGTTGTTTGGGGTAGTGTTACTGCCACCGATCGCAATATCGTCCCATAACAGCGTAGCACCATCACTATAGACAAAGAAGATTTTGCCGGCAGCGGAAATGTTACTAGTAAGATGCGTGTTGACGCCTGTATTATCGTGATTAGTCTCGGTTGCCCACTCACTGGCAGTGTCACAGCCAGTGGTGGTGTCACAACTACTATAGATCACGTCGCTTGTCGCACCGTCGATCCATAGGATATATAAATCACTATTTGTAGTGTCTAGCGAGATTGTGGGGTAGGTGTCGTCGTTGCTGGTAGCATCTGCAACGAGAGTGGCAGCGCTCCAGCTACCACCACTGTATTTGCGATAACTAATTTGATCAGTTGTTTCGTCATCAACGTAGGCTATGTGGAGGTTGGTGCCATCGGAGAGGAGGGAGATAGTGTCAGATAGGGTGGTAGTACTAGTGTCAATACTGGTTGGAGAGGTACAAAAACTACCAGTAGATTGATCCCAAAGACAGCCCTGAATAGATGTGTCGTTTTGAAACACAGCATACATATTATTAGAGCCAAGGGGGGCAATCGTACCAATCATTTTGACTGGTGCAGTGCTGCTTGCAATATCGTAGTTAGTGCTTCCCCATACCCATGAACTAACTGTTTGATCAAGTGTATAGGAGTTGATTTGAGGAAGTATTTCGGTCGCTACAACGGCATAATCTGTCGTTGCAAGAGAGGTTACAGAACCATTGACGATAACATTGCTAATCATACTGATACTCTTTTCTTGAACTGCCATTCCTGCGCGGCCACCTATCGCCACATTTGTGCTATTTCGATCGGCACGCTCGGTATAGGAACTACCTGGAGTATGAGACTCTTGTCTTAAGCTCGCAGCACTATATATTACCGAATTATCTCTGGTGGTAGTCAGCGTGGTGCTATAGCTATTTGCGTCGGTACCACCCGTACAGGCACCGTCTATACCATTAGTGTTAATGCTCACTAGGGATCCGAGTGCATCGACTGTTGAGACTCCAGAGTATCTGGATACGGCAATTACACTGTCTTCGACACCAGTTGAAATGTTAGCAGTTACTGTTCCATCTCCACTCGGAGTGCCTTGGGCATACCATATTTCGGCGCGTGATTGCCCGCGTCCACTACACTGGGCATCGAGTAGAGTCCAGGTGAGACCTAGCCCAGTAACTGAGGTTACTGAAACATTCATTTTCATTCCAATAGAAGCGAGGTAGAGATGACCTGTTATGGCAGTGAGATTGGCATCAGTGGTTACACTAGTTGCTGGTTCGTCAGCGCTGCCTGTCTCTGTTTCTTCGTGAGTAATGGTTGAGGCAATGTAGCCAGTGGTGTTGGTGCTATAGACATAATTGGTCCCGTCGTAATATCTAGCGCCAACCCAGAGAGAGTTGCTAGTGTTTAGGGCGATTGTGGGATAGCTATAACTGTCATTTCCACTAGACCCATCGAGCGCAACTGAGCTAGTGCCATCCCAAGTTACACTACTGGCTGTTAAGGTACCACGACGAATAATGATGTCGTTGGAGCTTGCCACTGCAACTACGACGTATTCAGTGCCGCTAATACTCTTATATTCAACACTAAAATCGTTAGTATTGTAAGGGAGGGTGGAGCTGGCATTCCAGCTACTTCCATCACTGCTGTATTCGGCATCGATGTCAGTGCCGTCGGTGCTAAAGCGCCAGTAGCGTGAGTTTTGATCGTCATAAAAAGTCTTACGTTGAAAGCTCTGGGCAGTAGGTTCGCAGGTAGTGCGCCAGCGGATGTTGTTGCCTCCATCGGTTGAGTTGGTGGCACAGAAATCGACGCCATGATTTTTGCTATAGCTCACACTGACATAGTTAACACTGGCCGCAGTGGGCGTAACGATCCAGGTGGATGCGGCGGAGCTCTCAAGGGTTAGGATCTTAGTACTAGCACCGGTCATGGTCCAGGTACCACCAACGGTCGTGGTTGTGCCTGCGGTGTAGCGGATGGTGCGGCCAGCGCTATTACTAGAGGTTGAGGCGGCGAGGTTGTAAAAGGTTGTGTCACCGGATATCGTTTGAGTACTACTATCTGCTCCGGTTAAGTTGACAGTACTGGTTCCAGCCGTAAAAGTGCCTGTATTGGCCCAGTCGTGGGTAGTGTTAATTGTGCCGTTTCCGGTGATAGTAAGAGTTCCGGCATTTTCGATATCATATGAGGTAATAGTTTCGCTCGTGCCAATTGTGAGAGTGTCACCAGAAAGAATAGAGAGTTTTTCGCCAGTGTAGCTGTTAGTTGTACTCCCAGCACAAGCGTCACCCTCGATCTTCAGATGTGAGCTAGCCGCTTGATGCATGATATCTTCATCCTCAGTACAGTCGTAAGAGTTGAGATTGGTAAGACTCAAAGATTGATTCTGATTGCTACCGATAGCTAGAACATTGGTGTTTAAAGTAAGGCCGCTAACTGGTGAAGAATTATAGATGGTGACAGCGGTTGATTCTGAACCATCAGCGACGTTATCGACCCATACTGTCACCACTGTGCCAACACTAGGTTTGGTAACGTCGGCAATCGTCCAAGCACCACTAGAAATAGTGGTGGTTTGAGCTTGAAGACTAGCGCCTAAAGCAACTTTAACCGTAGCACCATCATTGCCATTGGCTGTCCCGCTAATATCCATCACGGTTGGGATCCCAACAATTTTGACAAAGAGACTAGAGCCTGCTGGAGCGTTAGCGGTACTGCCGCTGGCAGTCATAGTGAGTGTTGGGGCTAGGGCATTACCAGAGCCTCCTGTTACGCGACTAGTTACAATGGTTAGATTAGAGTCATTACCCGACGTAGTATTGTAGGTAGCAGTTTGTGTAACCTCGCCAAAAGTAATACCACTAGCGGAGAGTGCATGACTGGTATACGTATAGGCGTCGGTGTTTATCGCACTACCGACTAAGATGACATCCCCACCTTCGATACTACTTAAGTCAATCCCACTACCCGTGACGCTCCAGCCAGTCCCTGCGGAGGTGTCGGTGCCACCATCGCTATCGATGCTCCAAGTATCAATATTTTTGGTGTGTACCGCAATAATTTGACCGATCGCAACGTCGGCCGAGGTGAGGATCACTGATTGGGTGCCCCAGCGCCGACTAGTGGCCTCACGATAGTAGGCGGTAACGCGCGCGTTACCAGCGTCTACACCAAAGGTTCCAGCCCCTCCATTGTAGGAGCCGAGACTAGTCCAACCGTATGGGTCGAGGAGGGTCGGGTCACTGGTGCCACGAGTTGAGACAAACATGACAAACATGTCGCCCACTTCGTGCTCTGGATATACGAGAGACAACGTAGTTGTTGTACTAACTACCTGCGCGCTAGCGCTGCGCACCCAAGTGTCTGTTCTTTGAGTGCCTGTGTCCTCTCTGATCCTAATCGCTGAGACGACGCCACTCGCGGCGGCGCTTTGCGTAAGCGTGAGGGTGGGGGTGGCGCTGTTGGTGCCGCCCCAGATAATACCACTGGCTAGACCGACCTCAATGTCGTTACCAGTAGTACTGCCAAACTCGCCGTGTTCGTTGAAGGTGCTTTTCTGAGTGATACCGGTTGCGCTAATATCCCAGGCACTGGTATTACTGAGGTCACCGTTTTGGGCAGAGGCGAGTAAGACTACATCACCGTTGGTTAATCCAATGTCGGTACCTAGTGTAGATCCCCAGGTGACGGTATCGGCGTTGAGACTGTAGCCGGAACCGGAGATGCTATAAGTGCCAGTGCCACTACGCACTTTCATAATATTGCCGATCCAGACACTGGTGGTACCTGTCTCGGTAAAGGCAAGGGTGCCTGTACCCTCGGTCCCATCACTCGTTTTGGTAAAGACATAGATCCCAACACTACCGGTATCGGCGGCTTCGGCTCCACCGTCAGTGCCCGTGCGACTGTCGACCAATGTCCAGCCACTAGGAGTGTTAACTGTGCTTGCGGCAGGTCTGATGGCTGTGATTGCGAGCATTAGATCACCATTTCTCGGGTCGGGGTAGGTGAGGGAGAGATTGGCGTCGGCTGCACTAGTCCAGGTGGCTGGGGGGGTAAAGAAGCCGACGGCTTTGCTAGCAACGGTTTGAGCGGTTCCGAGGATTTTAATAGCTATGGTGGCACCGGCGGGGGCACTGGCGGTACTACCACTAGCAGTCATACTAAAGGTGGCAGCGCCACTGCCGCTACCACTGGTTACCTCGGTACTGGCCACATGCAATCCCATGTCATTGCCAGTAGTCCCTCGATATTCGGCTTCTTCGTTGGGCGTAGTAATAGTACTACCAGTCTGAGTGAGTGAGAGAGTGGTGTAGGTATAAGCGTCGGTATTGATGCTACTAGCAATTAGAACCACGTCGCCGCCGCTGGCACTATCTAAGCTCACACTACTGGTAGTGACGGAGTAGCCAGTGCCGGCTGTCGTATCAGTGCCACCACCGGAGCTGACAGTCCAGCCCTCAGCATTGTCTCGGTTAATGGCATAGATCTGACCCGTAGCGGTGTTACCACTAGTAATAGTTACACTCTGGGTACCAGTAAGACGTGTGGTTGCCTCACGGGAGTAGGTAGTAATGCGGGCATTACCTGCGTCAGCGGCAAAAGTACCAGCCCCACCATTATATGAGCTACCGATTAGGGTCCAGCCAGTTGGAGTAGTGGGGGTGGGATCACCGGTTCCACGACTCCCAACGACTAGGATTAACATGTCACCAATATCAAGATCAGGGTAAGATGGGGCTACGCTAGTGGTGCCAACAGCAAAGGGCCCAGAGCTCCTAACCCAGGTATCAGTGCGGTTAGATCCAGATCCTGGGCGTATGCGCAGTGCCATGACTGCACCGCTAACAGCGACACTTTGAGTTAATGTAATGGTAGGAGTTGTGGTGTTATTGCCTTCCCAAATATGAGTTTCCGCAAGACCAAATTCGACAGCGTTGCCAGTTGTAGTTGTACCTTCGAAATACTCGTTGACAGTGCTTTTGGTAGTTAGGTTGGTCGCGGCGATATTCCAAGCACTGGTATTGCTAAGATCGCCGTTTTGGGCACCCGCAATCAAGATTAAATCACCATCTCTGGTGCCGATATCTGTGTCTAGAGTGCCGTTCCAGTTGGTTGCATCGGCGTTAATGCTATAACCTCCCGAGCTTAGGTCATACGTCCCAGTACTACTCCTTACTTTGATAATCTGACCAATCCAGACACTGGTGGTTCCAGTCTCGGTAAAAGTCTGGTTGGCTGTGCCTTCGGTGCCATCGGCGACTTTGGAAAACCAGTATAAAGACACGCTACCAGTATCAGCGCCCTCGGCTCCACCATCGGTGCCTGTCTGGCTATCAACCAAGGTCCATCCAGATGGTGTATTGACTGTGCTTGCGCTGGGACGGATTGCGATAGTTGCAATCATTAAATCACCATTTTTTGGACTCGGCTGACGTAGAGCTAGGTTGGCGTTACCAGCACTAGTCCAGGCAACGCCTGTTTGAGGGGCAAAGGCGCCAATAGTAGGATCTACGCCATCGATGGCGATGTTCCAGGACCTAGCTTCGTTCGACCCAGCATAGGAAATAGGACCTAGGCTATAAAGAGCCGGACTTTCGTCGGGGGCGTCGTAGATATAGCCGAAAATTTTGGTTTGATTAGCACTTAAGTTAAGATCCCAACTCAAAGATTGGCTTTGGTCAGACTCTGTCCTAGTGTAGACTGCTGCGTCAAAAAGAGATGACTCATCAGCGCTTAGCCACTGGGAAAAATCACTGATTCCGGCAGGAGTAGTGCTAAAGCCAGTGGGGACCTGTTCGACTAGCTGGCTACTAATATCTTCGTAGGCAGTGACTTTGAGAATAACGGGATAGATATTGCCCGGGAAGATACGGGTCGCAGTCTGGCGCTCGAGTGTATAGGGCAGATTGGTGGCGACCTCAAAGCTATCGGTAATAGTAAAAGTATGTTTGGGGGTGATCGCGGTTAAGCTGAGCGAGTAGGAGCCGACCTCGGATGGGGTAAAGTTTGCCGCGTAGTCGGGAGTGAGGGTTAGATCTTTGCTTTTGCAGACTTCGAGGTTGGTAGTTATACGTTCGTTATCGGTGGTTAGCGAGGATAGGGAACCATTAGGGCTCGTAATACTGAGGACTAAGTCAGCATCACAAACCATCTCACCGAGCTCGTCGAGGACGGCGAGAGCAACCTCTACATTTTGGCCGAGGATGTAGCGACTCTGGTTGGTGTTTAGCGTAACTACCCCCCAGCTAAAGCGAACACTATCGGAGTTACCGAGCACATCGGTGACAGTTAGCTCATATTCACCTGGGATAAAGGGGGTGGGGCGCGGGAGGATGGCGGTGTCGCCCGTACCATAATTGTAGATCGATGGGTAGACTATCTTTGATTCCCCTTTGGGGTTGGTCAGCTTGTAGGTTAGCCCACTTGCGGTTGCGAGTAGGGGAATGGAGAGGGAGACATCATCGCTCATTAGAGTTTTGTAAGGTAAGTGGATTAGGTCGTGTTTGATGCTAGTTGCGCCACCTAAGACTGTGCCACTAAGGTAAGGTAGTGGGTCGACCATGCCATGGTAACCATTGAAGGGATCGTAGTGATTAGGTCTAATACCAAAGTGGAGGTGAGGGCCAGTGCTCACCCCGGTACTACCAGATAAACCGATTTCTTGACCTGTTGCTACTTTGTCACCCACAGTAACTGAGGTTTGAGAGAGGTGACCGTAGTAACTATTGCCCCAACTGTGCCTAATGATAATAGTCGTACCGTAGAGCCCAGGTCCAGCTTGGACGACCTCGCCGAGATCAGCTGCGAGAATTGGGGTTCCTTCCGGCATGGCAAAGTCCACTCCGTCGTGAGCTTCGACATCAAAGATAGACTGCATGAGGCGGACATAGCTAGATCCTGACGTCTCCCCAAAGCCAAAGCTAATGGGGTAGCTACCACTGAAGGGATAGCGCAATTGGATAACAAAAGGAGAGAGGAGGGGGGGGAGTCTCCCAGACTGCTCCGCGTCTGGAGGCATTTCTCGGGAGCTTTCGCTCTCGATGTGCAGGGTGGTTGGGGAGGGTGAGGGAAGTGAACCAGGTAAATCCTGTGAACCAAGATTAGAGGAAGGAGTGGCAGAGGGTGTTGAGATTTGATCTTCGGGTCGTATTTCGGGTGATGGGGTGCTGCTGGCACTAGGAGTAGTTTCGGGTGCTTCTTCGGGTAAGAGTATTTCTGCGGAGGGGCTACTGGGGAGTAGGAATAAATCGACATTATCTAGAGGATCCAGCGGAGATGGTGCTGGGGTTGCAACACTAGCAGCCGGTGTTGCCTCGGCAGAGTCTGACGCTGTGAGCGACGACTCCTGGGCCACTACGATGGGTGGGGCAGGGAGGAGGCTAATCCAGGGGTATACCGTATTGGTCAAAAAGAGGATTAGTGCCAATAGTCCTGCACCGACACGCACCCACAGTGGCCTGCGGGCAGTTGCGTGCATAGTTATGACTATGCATTTCTTTTGAATGTAATGCAAGTGGTAAACTGTAGAGATTATGTCTACAAACTGGAAATGGGCGGCAATATTGGGTGTAGTTTTTGGACTTGGCATGGCTCTCGGGTCGAGCATGGATCTAATCGGAGGAGTGTCTAACAAGAACAATAATAAACAGCAAAGTAGCGTGCCAGCAAATAAGGATGAGACCGAATATCCACTATTGCATCCGATGCGAGCGCTCCTTCCTCAGGATGATTTTATTGTGTCTTTTAAGCCGCTCAGACTAAAGTTAGAAAACTTGGTAAGCTACTGGGCAGAACGTGGAGTTGTGGTTGCGATCCAAATGGAGTACTTAAACACTGGATCATATCTCTCGATTAATCAAAATTATCGAATGCTACCCGCGAGTCTGACTAAGGTACCAGTCGCTATGATGGTTCTGAGGCGGATTGAGGAAGGGTCACTAAGCTTTGATCAAACTTTAGTGATTAAGCAAGAAGATTTGGACAACAAATGGGGCGAGATGTATAAGTTACCGGTTGGTACACAGTTTAAACTGAGAGAAGTAGTCGAAAAATCTTTAATCGAATCTGATAATACTGCACACAAGATGCTCTATAGACTCGTGGGCGTTAATGAGGCGCAAGATATGAGTGTGGAGTTAAACCTTGAGGATTTGTTTGATAAAGAAGGGAAAATTACGGCGCGTGAGTATGCAAAACTACTGCGATCACTTTACACTAGCTCGTATTTAAAGGCAGAAAATTCGGAGATGATGCTTGATTTGATGTCGCAAGATCAGGTGGTTAAGTTTTTGATCCGAGGGCTCGGCAGTGGGGTCAAATATGCACACAAATTTGGGGAGAGCGCCGCGATTTATTCATACCTAGATGCGGGCATAGTCTATGTACCCAATAGGCCATACGTGCTAGTAGTGATGGTACACGACGAAGAGGGGAGGGTTAAGATCACTAGAGAAATAGCAGGAAAAGAGATATTTGAACAGGTGGCGCGGTGGACATATGAGTACGTTTCTCAGGGTAGTTTTTAACTAGTAATTTTTGATCGATTTTTCTAATCTAGCTAGATATTAAAGAATGTATAGACAATGTGCTGCGTATGCATATTAAAGTATGTTAAATGCATATAGAATGTGTATAATGTTTAGTATGTATACATTATTTAGTTGCAATGGAGCGAGTAGAGTGATACAACTGAATCTATGTGGAGTAAGTTGTCTCGACTCTCCTATGCACAGCTGGTGCTACTTGCTTGGTTTGTTCAACACCCAAGTAAGCCTGGGACAGTGGTCGAGTTGTCAAAAAATACAAAGATTAGTGGGAAGGCGCTCGGAGGCGTCTTGTCTAGTTTGAGTCGGACAAAGTTTCGTGGGCTCTCATTAATTGAGCCGTGGGGTAGACCAATTACTGGTAGCGGATTGAGGTGGAAGTTAAATTCACACCTTAATTCTTTGACAGAAGCCAAAAAGGAGATTGCTAGATTACTAGCAGCATACTAACTATGCATATCGGACAAGTATTGGGAATGGAGACGTATCGAGACACTACGACCATAGTGCAGGCAATCTTGCGTCAAACCTGGCAAGAAACGTTTACCACCAGGGACGTATGGGTAGTGTCCTTTGCGATTGTTACGGTAATGCTATTGATTATTGTTCAGACATTTAACTTAACTACTAATCGTGAGCGTCAAATTAACTGGACTCGGGTATTAATTGCGATCGTATTTGACATCTTAGTGTTTGGCTTGTTGATAGTAGGACAGTTGAAGTTGTTTAATTGGATATTGGATGTGAGGGCGCCTAGACAGGTAAAAATTGAGCGGATTAGTCCAGAACTAGTGAGCGTAACATGGAAGACTTATGATCCTGAATCAACTTTAATTTACTGGGGTTATGTTTCAAATAATCTACAGAACGCAGAACTGGGTATTAATGGTTCAGAACTGGGGCGTAGTCACGAAGTACTACTAACCACTGAGCCAAATAGAGATGTATATCTGCGCTTAGTGGTGGGGCGGGATCAGTATGGACTTAACATTGTCAGGGGTGGAGAGCCATACGGGATTAGAGGAGTTGGTCTATGAAACGACTACTAAATCTAATCAAAGATAGGTATACCAGCATTAGAGCACTTAAGCGATGGCAATGGCAGAGCTTGGGGATGGTGATTTTTGCAATTGGCTTTGCGGTAGGAACATATTTTACGGTTAGTTCGCTGATCTCTAGGTTATATGCCGCAGATATGGTTGAGACAACATACGAATTCGATTTGGCCGGGGACTATAACTTGTCGGATAGTGGCAAAATCGAGATTGCGGCGAGTGCGGCAAGACTGTCGGTACAGAACTACGCGACAGATAGCGCAACAAAATTGCTCATGCACCTAGATGAGAGCTCGGGTAACGCAACAGACAGCGCAGTGCCGGCTGGGACTACGACTACTACTAGCCTGGGTTATACCGCGGGATCCCTAAATAACGCAGGCGATTTTAATGGAACAACTAGTGTGATCAGTGTGGCGGATAGTGCGGCTATTTCGCTCTCTGGGTCGCATACACTAGAGGCGTGGGCCAAACTAGATAATAACCTGTCGGTCAGCAGTGATACGCAAAAACAAGGCATCTTAGATAAAGGTGATTACAAAATGTATTTTGATCAAAGCAATGGGAAAGTTGTATATGAGCTTGCCAATAGTACAAGCACCACCTGGACTCAGCAAGCAGGCAATGATATTAAGGGGAGCTGGGATCTAAATGGCAAGAACTATGTGTTGGCTAGTGCGGCAGACGGGGACGGAAACGTGTATGCGGGCCTCGGGGCGGCCGTCGCGGATGCGGAGGTGTGGAAGTGGAACGGGACAACCTGGAGCCAGGTTGGTGGAGACGGCAAAAATAGTAGCTGGCAGGATCAACAGTTTGAGAGTGTACGAACGCTCACTGTGATTGGCGACTACCTATATGCAGGGCTCGGCGACACAGCAGGAGATGCCGAGATTTGGCGCTGTGATGTGACTACTAATTGTTCTAGTTGGAGCAAGATTGGAGGAGATGGGATCAACTCGGGCTGGGCGGTCTCGACTTATGAATATGTGTCAGCGGCAGCGAACTACGGCGGAGTGCTCTATGTGGGGCTCGGTAATAGTAGTAACGACGCAGAGGTCTGGAGCTGGAATGGCAGCACCTGGACTAAGCGTGGGGGAGACAGTATTAATTCGGGATGGACCACTGGATTTGAACTGGTGTCGTCGATGGTTTCGGATGGGACATATCTCTATGCAGGCCTCGCTTTGACGGCAGGAGACGCAGAGGTATGGAGGTGGAATGGAACTGCGTGGACGCGTATTGGAGGAGATGCAATTAACAGTAGCTGGGCGAACACAACTTACGAATACGTTCAGAGCATGGCTATTTATGGAGGCAACTTATATGCAGGCCTCGGGTTAACCGTAGAAGATGCGGAGGTGTGGAGATGGAATGGTACGGCTTGGAGCCAAGTGGGTGGTGACTCGACGAACTCGGGGTGGACGACTGGGTATGAGATGGTATATGGGATGACAGCTGATGCCTCCTATCTCTACGCAGGTCTTGGGAGTTCGAATGGAGATGGGGAGGTTTGGCGGTATAACGGGACAAGTTGGAGTAAGCTCGGCGGAGATGGGGTGGGAAGTGGCTGGAGTACGGCACAGGGAGATATGGTGTATGCACTAACTGTGGCGGGTGGCAATCTCTATGCGGGGGTGTCAGATACCGCAGGAAATGCTACGATGTGGAGTCATAATGGTACTAGCTGGACACAAACGGGAGGCGGAGGAGTAAAGGGGAGCTGGGGATTTTATAACCTGCAAAGTGTAGAGACAATGACGGTTTCAAACGGCTACTTGTATGCGGGGACGGGAGTAAGTGTAGCGGGTAACGCAATGGTTTGGCAGTTTGATGGGACGACGTGGAATCTGGTTGGAGGACAGGGGGTTAACTCTAGTTGGGCAGCCAATACCTACGAAAATGTCTTTAGTATGATCCACTATGCTGGTAACCTATATGTAGGGTTAGGGACGACCGCCAACGATGCGGAGGTGTGGAAATGGAATGGGAGCACGTGGAGTCAGGTAGGAGGAGATTCGCTCAATTCTGGTTGGACAACCAACTTTGAGGGAGTGTATTCGATGGCGGTATTAAATGATTATCTATATGTTGGACTGGGAGCGAGTACAACGGATGCTGAGGTGTGGCGGTGGAATGGGAGCATCTGGAGCAAGATTGGTGGCGATGGCGTGAGTTCATCATGGAACACAAGCTATGAAGTTGTTTATAGTCTCGGGGTATATAACGGCGCGCTACTTGCTGGAATTGGTAACTCGACCGGGGACGCAGAAGTATGGAGTTACAACGGCAGTGTGTGGAGCAAGATCGGAGGGGATGGGGTGAGTAGTAGTTGGAACACAAACTATGAGCAAATTAATGCAATGATTGCCTACAACGGACTCATGTATGTCGGCTTAGGTACTGGGACTGATGACGCCGAGGTGTGGAGCTACAACGGAACAGTCTGGACCAAGGTGGGTGGAGATGATGTTAACTCTAGCTGGACTGCGGGGACATACGAGAATGTGCGCTCACTAGTGACATATAACGGCGACCTATATGCCGCGATAGGTGATACTGCCGGAGATGGTGAGGTGTGGCGATATAACGGGACTAGTTGGAGTCAACTAGGAGGAGACGGGCTGAATGCGGGGTGGGACGCTAATGTAATTGAGTACGTTAGCGCCTTCTCAGTATACAAAGGCAAGCTTTATGCAGGAACTGGTAATAGTGCCAACGCCGACGCCGCAATTTGGAGTTATGGGAATAATGGATACTTGGCAAGTACGGGAACGACCGTAGATACAAATTGGCACCACTATGCCGCAACCTACGATGGAACGACGATGAAGTTATATGTGGACGGTGTGGAGGAGGCTAGCTCTGACATCTCGGTATCGATCCCCAATAGTACGCGTGCGCTACTCGTGGGGAGTACGTATGGAGCGGCTGAAGCGGGGATGGCACAGGGATATATGACTGGTCTAATAGACGAAGTAAGAATAAGCAACTCAGTTAGAGCGAGTTTTCAGACCACGCCATATACGGCTGAAGTACAAACTGTGAGGCCGGCGGCCGCGGCATTTACCTCCGGAGTTGCAGACTTTACCGGGTTTGTCGCTACCGAGAGTGCGGCAGGTGGTAGTATTACCTACCGCTTATCCGCCGACTCAGGTAATACTTGGCAGTACTACAGCTCGGGCTGGACGACATCGGCCTCGACCGCGCAGGCCAATACGGCAGCCGAAGTGGATACTAATATCACTACTTTCCCAGTTGGATCTGGCGGGGTCATGTGGCAAGCAATCTTGGATGGGAATGGGAGTCAACAGGTCGCATTAACGGGGGTAGTAGTCGAAGCAGAGGAAGATATTGATGATCCGACTAATCCGAGCTCTCTGACCTCATTATCCTCATCAAGTGGCAGCAGTATTACGACCAATACTTGGTACTCCCACACTGCTCCCTATTTCTCTTGGAGTGGGGCAACGGATGCGGGGAGTGGAGTGTCTGGCTACTACGTCTATTTTGGGACCAACAATACGGCCGAACCATCGACAGCGGGGAGTCTACAGGTCGGCACTACCTATACAGCTAGCTCACTAACGTCGGGACAAACATATTACTTAAGAATTGCAACGGTCGATGTGGCAGGTAACGTGGCTTCGGCCTGGGACGCCTTTACCTACAAATATGATGCGGCCGGACCCTCTAACCCATCGGCACTAGTCGTGGCCCCGGCTGGGTACTCGCAAACCAATGACTATACTTTTACCTGGACGGCAGGGTCGGACGGAGCCTCGGGTCTCGCGGGCTATCAATATAAAACGGCAACTGCCTCGGGAACACTCTCTGATTGGTCAACCACGACTACCTCGACCAGTATCAACTTACCAGGTGCTGCTTATCAAATAGATACAAACGTCTTTTACCTACGGGCCATTGATAATGCAGGTAATACCAGTACGCCAATGACGATCAACTACTACTTTGCCGGTGACGGGCCATCAACGCCACAATTCCTCCAGGCAACTCCATCAACCAATACCACCAACTCCTTTGCCTTCTCCTGGCAAGCACCCGCCACATTCTCGGGTGATGCAGCAGATCTAACATACTGTTATACAGTCAATACACTTCCTAACTCAGACTCCTGCACCTTCACTTCGGCTGGGGCAACGTCGCTATCGGCATCTTCATTTGCGACTCAGGTCGGACTGAATACTTTTTACTTAGTGGCCAAAAACCCCGCGGACCTAGGAGGTGCGATCGCTTACAGTAACTATGGGAGCGTGACCTTTACTGCCAATACTAGTGCCCCCGGGATCCCACTAAATATAGATGTAGCGGATATCTCGATTAAGAGTAGTTCTAATTGGCGGCTAACTGTCTCGTGGGCAGCACCCACAGATGTGGGGAGTGGGGTGTCCTCATACAAAATTTTTAGGTCGACGGATGATAC
>Ga0268298_10001167_pt1 | contig 31516 bp, 17 predicted proteins | sample WWTPWeurt_MetaG_FD_194462 | JGI IMG/M metagenome (GOLD analysis project Ga0268298, IMG submission 194462) | Activated sludge microbial communities from WWTP in Nijmegen, Gelderland, Netherland - WWTP Weurt | ecosystem: Engineered > WWTP > Aerobic digester > Activated sludge | place... | reverse complement strand
GTCGGTGTGGGTGTGGTCCATCGAGCCGCGCCTGGCGGCCACGATGGCGGTGTTCGGCGGGCTCACGGGGCAGGTGCTGTCCACCTTCACCGTGCGGCGCGGCCTGCACCTGCGGCTGCTGTGGCCCTTCCTGGCCGGGGCGGCGGTGGGCGTGCCGCTGGGCGTGTTCGTGCTGCCGCACATCGATCCCGCCACCTACCGCCTGGTGCTGGGCGGCATCCTGGCGGTGTTCTGCCCGGCGATGCTGCTGGCGCCGCGGCTGCCGGCGATCCGCCGCGGCGGCCGGCTGGGCGATGCCGCGGCCGGCCTGGTGGGCGGGCTGATGGGCGGCGTGGGCGGGTTCACCGGCGTGGCGCCGGCCGTGTGGTGCACGCTGCGCGGCTACGACCGCGACGAGCACCGCGCCGTGCTGCAGAACTTCAACCTGGCTGCGCTGGCGGCCACGTTTGGCTCGTTGCTCTGGTCGGGGGCGGTCACCCCCGCCATGCTGCCGGCCTTGGCCACCATCGCGCCGGCGCTGGTCATTCCGTCCATCATCGGTTCGCGCATCTACCTGGGCCTGAGCGCCACTGCCTTCCGGCGCGTGGTACTGGTGGTGCTGACCGCCAGCGGCGTGGTGATGATCGGCGCGTCGCTGCTGGCGGCGGCCCGCGGCTGACCCGGCCCTGCGCAAAGCGCGCCAACGGGGTGCAGGTCCGCGGTGTAGGGAACCTAATGCCGATTCCGAGGGGACTCCTTGATCGCTGCGCCCGACGCGCAGTTGTTGGCACCCGACCCGCAGGGGATGGGCGCAAGATCACCGCCTTGCATGTCGCCTGTTGTGCCGAAGGCCATGGCCGAACCCTCCGTCGAACGCCGCCACGACCTGCCCGGGAGTGACGCCCCACCCCCCATGCGGCCGAGTGCGTGGCGCTATGCCCTGGGCGCGGGGCTGATCGTGGCGTTGGTGGTGAGTCTGGCCGCTGTGGCGATGTGGCAAGAGAAGCAGCGCTACCGCGAGCGTGCCTCGACGGCCACGCAGAACGTGGCGCGGTTGCTGGACCAGCACCTCAGCGATGTGCTCGACAAGGTGGATGTCGTCCTGCGCGCCGGCCGGCTGACTTACCGCGATCTGTCGGCCGCCGGCGCCATCGACCCGATCCGCCTGAACCGCTACCTGGCCCAGCAGGAAGACCTGCTGCCCGAGCTGGACAGCCTGCGCATCGTCGACAGCCAGGGCATCGCCCGCCATGGCCGCAGCGTCGCGCCGGGCGACATGGTCAGCCTGGCCGATCGGGACTACTTCGTCACGGCCCGAGCCGACCGGGAGTCCGGGCTGATCGTGCACGGGCCGGTGGTCGGGCGCATCTCCCGGAAGTGGCTGATGGTGTTCGCTCGCCGCCTGGAGGATGCCGAGGGCCGTTTCGCCGGGGTGATCATCGCCACCCTGGCCACGTCGCAGTTCGACAAGGCCTTCGCGTCGGTGTCGCTCGGCCCGCATGGCGCGGCCACCATCCGCACCGCGGATCTGGCACTCGTGCACCGCGTGCCGTCGGTGCGCAATGCCGTGGGCAGCAAGGACGTCTCGAAGCAGTTGCGCGACATCGTCCAGGCGCGTCCCGAAGGCGGCGAGTACATCGCGGCCACCGCGCTGGACGGCATCGAGCGCAGCAATGCCTACCGTCGACTGGCGCGCTACCCGTTCTATGTGATCGTGGGCGTGGCCACCGACGATCACCTCGGGGGTTGGCGACAGAACGTGCTGGTGGTGTCGGCGCTGGGCGGCCTGACCATCGCCATCGTCTGCATGGCCGGCATCGCCCTGTACCGCGCCCACCGGCGGCTGGAGGACGACATCGCCGAGCGCATCCGCATCGGTCAGGCGCTCGAGCGGGCCGTGGCCGAGCGCACACGGCTGAATGACGAGTTGAACCGCAGGGCCCAGGAGGCCGAGGCGGCCAATCGCGCCAAGACCACCTTCCTGGCCACCATGAGCCATGAACTGCGCACGCCGATGAACGCCATCATGGGGCTGACCGGCATCGTGCGGCGCAGTGTGTCGGATGCGCAGCAGCAGGCCCATCTGGGCGCCGTGCTCGATGCCTCGGCGCAACTGCTGCAGATCATCGACAAGGTGCTGGATGTGTCGCAGCTCGAGGCAGGCCGTCTGGAGCTGCAACGCCGCGACTTCGTGCTCGGCGAGGTGGTCGAGCAGGCGACGCGACGCGGTGCGGCAGCGGCGGCCGACAGGCAGCTCGGCCTGCGCATCGAGCTGCCCGCCGAGCTGGCTGCGCTGTCGCTGCATGGCGATGCCGGTCGGCTGGCGCAGGTGATCGATCACCTGCTGGGCAATGCGGTCAAGTTCACCGAGAGAGGCGAGGTGGCGATCAGCGTGTCGTGTGGCGATCCGGGGGCCGACTCGCCGCAGCTGCAGTTCGAGGTCACCGACACCGGCCCCGGCATCGCCGCCGACGACTGCCGCCGGCTGTTCCGCTTGTTCGAGCAGGTGGACGGATCGATGTCGCGGCGCCATGGCGGTGTGGGCCTGGGCCTGGCCATCTGCAAGCGGCTGGTCGAGCTGATGGGAGGCTCGATCGGGGTGGACAGCCGGCCCGGCGCCGGCAGCCGGTTCTGGTTCAAGCTCAGGCTCGACCGGGCTGCCCGCCCGGCGACTGGATGCTGAGCGCCCGGCTCAGGGGTCGAAGCGCACCGAGATCGAGCCCAGCGCCGCGGCCGGGCCGCTGAAGGTGGCGCGCCAGCCCTGGCCCGCGCGCACCGGCCAGGCGTCCGTCCAGGTGCCGGTGGTGACCACGTCACCGGGGTTCAGATCGGGCGCACCGGGGCACCGGCGCAGCTCGCCCAGGAAGTGATGCAGGGCCCGCAGGGGGCTGCCCAGCACCAGGGCACCTTGTCCGCGCTCCACCACCTGGCCATCGAGCTCGAGGGCCAGGCCGCTGGCAGCCAGGCCTTGGTCCAGGGACTGGGCACCCTGGCCCAACCCGGCGAGGGGCACCGGCGTGCCGATCAGCAGCCGCGCATGCAGCGCGCCGTCGGCGATGGTCTCGGCGGCGGTGAACTTCCAGTCGGGCCGATGCGACTGCACGATCTCGAACCCGGGGGCTGCCCAGGCCAGTGACGCGGCCAAGTCCTCGAGGCTGGCATCGGGCGGCGGTGTCGACGCGATGCCGAACACCACTTCGGGCTCGATGCGCGGCTGGCACAGGCGTGCCAGCCCGATGCGGCCGGCCCCGTCGCAGTGCTGCACGGTGTGGGCCCACACCGGGCCCCAGATCGGTGCGAACACCTGATATCGCTGCCAGATGCCGCGGTTGGTGAAGCCGATCTTGTAGCCCGCAGGCCGTTCGCCGCGCGCGATGCGCAGCGCGCGCACGGCCAGCGCGGTGCGGTAGGCGTCGGCCCAACCGGTCATGCCGGCCGGATCGGCATCGTCGGGCCAGAGGTGCCCGTCGTCGGCATGTTGCAGCAGTTGCAGGGGTGTCATGGGCCAGATCAACCTGCGGCCAGTCTATCCGCCGGCGCTTACGCTCTGTGACATCGGTTCCCGACGAACGCGGCAACCCGCGGGTAAGCTCACGGCCACTTACAAATACAACGAATGCAAGCGACTCAAGCAATCTCGATGCTTGGCGCTGTGGCACTGGGGACCCTGGCGCTGTTGCATGGTCTGGTGTGGCGCGTCCAGCGGCAGCGGTGGTCTGCCTACTTCGCCGTCGGGCTGGCGCTGTGCGCCTTGCTCTACGCCTTCGACGAGTTCACGCGGCCGAGCGGCAACGACGCCAACCCGTTGGGCTCGCTGCTGGGCGCTGCCTCGTTCGCACTGTTCATCCTCGGTCTGATCGACTACGTGCGTACGCCGGCCCGCCGGGCACGCCAATTGGGCGGGCTGCTCATCGGCCTGGGGTCGGTCGTGCTGGTGCTGCGCATGCTCGACCTGGTGCCGCGCGCCGCCGGCTTTGCCACCTACGCGGTATGGCTGGCCGTGCTGGCCGGCCATGTGGCGATGGCGGTGCGGCACGAGCCGCGCCGCGGCCATCTGATCGTGGTGCTGGCCATGCTCACCTACCCGGCGGCGGCTGGTGCCATGCTCATCGGCTGGGTACCGATGCCGGTGCTGCGCTACATGATGATCCTGCCCGGGATGATCATCGGCATGACGGTGCTGACCACCGGGCTGCTGCGCGCCAGTGCCGAGGCGGCCGAGGCCCTGGCCCGCCAGCGCTTGGCCGAGACCGAGCTGCGCCGCGTGAACGAGTCGCTGGAGCAGCGGGTGCAGGATCGCACCACCGAGCTGGCCGACATGGTCAAGGGCCTGGAGAGCTTCAACCGCAGCGTCACGCACGACCTGCGCGGCCCGCTGGGCGGCATTGCCAATGCGGTGGAGTTGTCGCTGCGCGCGCTCGAGCGCGGTGACCTCGACGCGGTGCGGCGATTCGTCACGCTGGCCGGTGCGCAGGCGCATGCCTCCACCGAGCTGATCTCGGCGCTGCTGATGCTGGCCCGTGCCGGCGAGTCGCCGCTGGAGCTGCAGCCGGTGGACACGCGCGTCGTGGCGGCCAGCGCGCTCGAGCCACTGAAGGCGCAACGCGGGCCCGACGAGCCCTGGCCGGTGACGGTGGAGCCGATGCCCTGGGTGGTGGCCGATGCGGCGCTGCTGCGGCAGGTGTTCGCCAACCTGGTGGGCAATGCGATCAAGTTCAGCCGCGACGCGGCCGAGCCGCGGGTGACGGTGGGCGCCTGCGAAGTGGGGGGCCAGGTGCAGTTCTGCGTGCGTGACAACGGGGTCGGTTTCGACAAGCAACAGGCTGATCAGCTGTTCGAACCGTTCCGCCGGCTGCACGGCAACGCCTACCCGGGCCACGGCGTCGGGCTGTCGATCGTCAAGCGCATCGTCGAGCGCCACGGCGGCCGGCTGTGGGCCGAGTCCACGCCCGGCCAGGGCAGCTCGTTTTGCTTCACGCTGCACAGCGCGTCGCAGGCCGCACAGGCCGCGGCAGGGACGCCCGCGCACGCGTCGGCGGCGCCGAGCGCATGCGCGGTGGCCGCTGATCACACCGGGTAGGTGCCCGGCATCAGGATGCTGCGGTCGACCTGCGACAGCTGGGTCTTGCCGCACAGCGCCATGCTCACGTCCAGCTCGCGGTGCATCAGCTCCAGCGTCTTGGTGACGCCGGCCTCGCCCATCGCGCCCAGGCCGTAGATGTAGGGCCGGCCGATCAGCGTGCCCTTGGCGCCCAGTGCCACCGCCTTGAGAACGTCCTGCCCCGAGCGGACGCCGCCGTCCATCCAGACCTCGATCTTCGAGCCCACCGCATCGGCGATGGCCGGCGTGGCCGAGATGGAGGAGGGCGCGCCATCGAGCTGCCGGCCGCCGTGGTTGCTGACGATCAGCGCGTCGGCGCCGGTCTGAGCCGCCAGCTTGGCATCCTCGACATCCATGATGCCCTTGAGGATCAGCTTGCCGCCCCAGCGCTTCTTGATCCACTCGACATCGTTCCAGTTCAGCGTCGGGTCGAACTGCTGGCTGGTCCAGGCCGAGAGCGAGCCCATGTTCTCGATGCCCTTGACGTGGCCGACGATGTTGCCGAACTGGCGGCGCGGCGTGCCCAGCATGCCCAGGCACCAGCGCGGCTTGGTGGCCAGGTTGATCAGGTTGGCCAGCGTCGGCTTGGGCGGCGCCGACATGCCGTTCTTCAGGTCCTTGTGGCGCTGCGCCAGGATCTGCAGGTCGAGCGTGAGCATCAGCGCGCTGCACCTGGCGGCCTTGGCACGGTCGATCAGCCGCTCGATGAAGTCGCGGTCGCGCATCACGTAGAGCTGGAACCAGAACGGCGCCGGGCTGGCGGCGGCCACGTCCTCGATCGAGCAGATGCTCATCGTCGAGAGGGTGAAGGGCACGCCGAATTTCGCCGCGGCGCGCGCCGCGAGGATCTCGCCGTCGGCATGCTGCATGCCGGTCAGGCCCACCGGGGCCAGGGCCACCGGCATGGCCACGTCGAAGCCGGCCATGGTGGTGCGCACGCTGCGCCGGTCGGTGTCGATGGCCACCCGCTGGCGCAGCTTGATGCGGGCGAAGTCGCTGGCGTTCTCGCGGTAGGTGACCTGGTCCCACGAGCCGCAATCGGCGTAGTCGTAGAACATGCGCGGCACGCGCTTCTGGGCCAGGACGCGCAGGTCCTCGACGTTGGTGATGACGGTCATGGTTCGGGTCTCCTCGGCTGCAATGCTACCGAGGTGCTCCGCCGGCCCGATGGAATCTTCTTCAGCCGATGGGCTGAAGGGCTTTCACGCCGGCGAACCGGCGACGCCCAGGCGACTCGGGCGGCCTCAGGTGCCGCAGCTGCCGCCGCCGCAGCCGGTGATGGGCGCGGCGCCCTCGAGGGCCGGCTCGCGCCGCTGGCCGGTGGCCGGGTCGAAGCCCACCGAGGCCATGTGCTCGGCCAGCGCGGTGTCCATCATCGCCGCATGCTGCGGGAACCACTGCGCCAGCTCGTCGACGGCCAGCCGCAGCGGTTCGAAATCGGCCTCGTCGCGGGCGCGCCGGGCGCACTCGACCATCACCGCCAGCACCGCCTGGTGCTGGAAGCTGTGGCAGTTCTCGGGCGAGAAGCCGGTGGCCGCCATCCAGCGATCCTCCTGCGCGAAGTGCTCTCGGGTGTGCTCCACCAGGGCCTCCCAGTGGTGCAGCAGGTCGGCCTGCTCCTGGGCCAGCGCGACATTGGTGGCGGCCAGCAGATCGACGAACTCGCGGTGCGTCTGGTCCATCTGCGGCTGGTGGAGGACGAACTGGTCGCTCCAGGCGAGGGCGGCGGTCATGGCAGGGAGGGTTCGGATTCGTGAACGGGCGAGCCTAACAGGCCCTGGTCTGGGCAGGGATTGCCGAGCATCAAGCCGAACGCGCGGCGCGGTAGCATGCCGCGATGTCCGAGCCCGCCATCGAGCCGCTGCTGCACCATCGCCCGCTGTGGCAGCGGGTGCTGTGGGGCGCGGCCGGGGTGATGAGCCTGGCCATCGGCATCGTCGGCATCTTCCTGCCCTTGCTGCCCACCACGCCGCTCGTGCTGCTTGCCGCGTTCTGCTTCTCGCGCTGCAGCGAGGCCTGGGAGCGCTGGCTGCTCGAGCACCGCACCTTCGGGCCGATGGTGCGCGATTGGCGCGCCAGCCGGGCGGTGCCGCTGCGCGCCAAGCAGCTGGCCACGGTGATGATGACGCTGGGCTCGTTGTGGTCGGCCTGGATGCTGCCCGCGCGCTGGGCCTGGGTGCCGGCTGCCTGTTGCCTGGTGGTGGGCACCTGGCTGTGGCGGCTGCCCACGCGGCAGGCGCAGCCCGTGGCGGTGGGCAACGAGCGCAGCGACTGACTGTTCGACGTCGTGCGGCCAGCAAGGGCCCCGCAGCCCGCAGGGGAGGCACCCTGCGCCGGCCGGGCCATGGCCGAAGGTCACGTCCAGGCCCCGCGCCCCCCCATGCGGCGCAGGCGCGCTTCTACACTTCGGCCACCATGCCCGCGCACCGCATTCCCGGACCCCAGGGATCCGCCCCGGTCGAAGAGACGGTGGATCCGGGCACGCTGCCGCGCAACGCGATGCCTCCGCCCGGGCCCACGGGCACGACGCGGCAGGGATCCAACCGCCCTGCGCCCGCGCCGGGCCGGGGCCCGCAGCTGGACGAGGTCCAGTTCGGCGGCGGCAATACCAACGACAGCGACGAGCCCGAGGCTCCAGGCGGGCGCGGCCCGCGACCACTGGTCGTCGGGCCCCCCAAGAAGTCGAAGTACGGCGTGACCGAGCTGACGTTGCCGCCCCACTTCGCGCCCATCGACGACAAGGTGGGCACCTACACGATCGACGATGTCGACCGGCAGGCCACGTCGTGCAAGCTGGAACTGTTCCACACCGTCAAGGGGGTGATGGACGAGACCAAGCCGCTGTGGACCAAGAGCCTCAGCGCCGCCGAGTACAAGGACGGACCGCACAAGCTCGAGTGGGACGGTGCGATCCCGGGCCACTCGGGAGGCGCCGATTTTCCGGGCAGCTGGCTGAGCCCGCACTTCTCGCCGTACAAGCTGCGCATCACGCTGCCGGGGGGCTCGCCCGAGAAGCAGGAGGCCACGTTCAAGGTGCTGGTGGCCGAGATCGCGCTCGAGCTGAAGGATGCCGAGGCCAAGAAGCTGTTCATGAACGACCCCGAGCGCCGCTTCGAGACCATCGCCACGGTCAAGCTCAAAAAGGTCGACGGCAGCGCGGCCTTGTCCAAGGTGCCGGTGAAGGTGGACTTCAGCTTTGCCGATCCGCCGGCCGACAACACCGCCAAGGCCGATTCGTTCAAGTACGCCGACCCCAAGTGCCTGGGCAAGAAGGCCGATGCCGAGGCCATCCACTGGGCCGCGGTCGGCGCCACCACCAGCACCAGCGCCGACCTGTACAAGCTCACCGCCACGGTGCTGACCGACACCACCGTGGGCGCCGAGCTGGGCCGGGCCAAGGCCTTCTTCAAGCCGTCGGGCGTGGGCGGCGACGTGTTCACCTTGAAGGCGGCGGTCAAGGATTCGGGCGCCGCGGTGCTGGCGTCCAAGAACGCGGATGCGCACACCGTCTGGCGCTTTATCGACTTCAAGAACATCTACGAGATGGCGGGCCTCACGCATGTCTCGACCAATGGCTCCACGGCCACCATCTCGCCGGTGTACGACCCTTGCTTCGTGCGTTACACCGCCGGTGCGCCCACGCCGATCCCGGCGGCCAAGAGCGTCAAGTACATCGGGCTGTGGGGCGGCACCGCCACGCCGCAGACCTCCTGGGCCACCCTGCAGGCCAAGCTGGCGGCCGAAACGCCGACGGCCGACGAGATCACCGACGCGAACTATGCCGGGGCCGATCCGCCGCTGGTGGCCAAGCGCGACACGGCCCGCGCCGCCATCAAGGCCAAGGCCCAGGCCTGGGCCACGCGCATCGACTCGGCCTTCCACTCGGCGATGCCGCAGTGGGTGACCGATGCCGGCATCCCCGCCAATTCGCTGGTGGCCATCCAGTACTATCACCCGAAGTACTCGCACGCCGGCGGCGACTACCAGACCAACGAATGGAAGCTGGGCGGCGCCTCGGTGCCGGCCTGGCTCACGGTGGATGTGTTTCCCAAGGGCGGGGGCGGGCACTACTACACCGGCAAGGATCCCGATGGCCTGTGGATCAACTGGGGCGGGCTGAGCCACGGCGACGGTCGCGTCACGGTGCCCATGGGCAACTCTGCCGCCACCGTCAAGCAGGTGGTCCGGCACGAGGCCGGCCATGCCACCAAGTTCGCCTTCCAGCGGGATGTGTTCGGCCCGTCGCTCGATCACTCGGCGTCGATCGCCGGGATCATGTACTACTCGACGGAAGGCGGCACCACCTTCACCGACCGCGAGAAGAAGATCCTGCGCGGCATCAAGCCATGAGCCGGCGGCGCCTTCACGCGACCACGTGGGGCGCTGCGCTGGTCGTGGTGCTCGGCGCCGGGCTCGGGCCAGGTTCGGTCGTCGCCGTCGAACCCTTGGTCGCAGACAAGCGCGGCAGCCCACCCGCCACCCGCGCGCCACAAGGACAACGCACCATGCAGATCACCCTTCGCACTGCCGCCGTCACGGTGCTGGCCAAGCCCTTGCCGCTCGAGATCACGCTGGCCAATCCGGGCAGCACGCCGCTGTCGCTGGACGATCCGGCCCAGTCGCTCGACCTCGAGATGCACCTGGTGGACAAGGGCACCGGCGAAGACCTGTCGTTCACCATGGGCAAGATCGCCTCCACGCCGCTGGGCGGGGGTGATCGCTACGCCGTCGAGGTGCCGGTTCCGAAACCGACCACGATCGCGCCCGGGGCCAGCCTCGCCGTGCGGCCCGATGCCAATGCGCGCCTGTACCTGCGGCCGGGCGACTACGACGTCTTCGTCACCCACAAGCAGGCCCGCTCGAACCCGGTGCCGGTGAAGATCGAGATGACGCGCGAGTCGGTGGCGCTGCTGTTCGCCACCGCGCGCGATCCGCAGATGCCCTACAGCCGGCGCGAGTGGGCCAGCGATTGGCTGGCGCGGCTGTATCCTGCCTTCCGCCCCAGCCTGGCCCTGCCCACCGATGCGGCGGCGGTGCGTGCGCAGCAGGAGGCGGGCAACCAGCCGCTGTACCAGCGCTTTGCCGAATGGTGGCGCGAGCAGCAGGCGGCGCCAGGGCTGGACGAGCGGCTCGCCAAGCTGCGTTGATCGCGGCACCGTGCGCGCGACACAGCGCGCGCGACCTCAGGGGCCCAGGGCCTCGGCCTTGCGCAGGTTGCCCACGCGCACGCCCAGCAGCCGGATGCGGCGCGACAGGTCCACCCGCTTCAGGCACAGGCCGGCGGCGCGGCGGATGGTGGCGGCCTCGGCAGTGGCACGCTCGATGGTCAGGTCGCGCGTCACCGCCTTGAAATCGTCGAAGCGCAGCTTGATGCCGATGGTGCGGCCCACGTAGCCCTTGCGCTGAAGGTCGTGCGCCACCTGCTCGGCCAGCTCGGTGAAGATCTGCGACAGCTCGGCGCGGTCCTTCGTGGCGTGCAGGTCGCGATCGAAGGTGGTCTCGCGGCTCATCGACACCGGCTCGTGGTGGGTGACCAGCGCCCGGTCGTCCACGCCATGCGCCGCATCGTGCAGCCAGGCGCCGTAGCCCTTGCCGAAATGCTCCACCAGCCAGGCGCGGGGCCTCTCGGCGATCTGGCCGATGGTGTCGATGCCCAGCGCCTGCAGCCTGGCCGCGGCCTTGGGGCCGATGCCGTTGATGCGCCGGGCCGGCAGCTGCCAGATGCGCTCGGGCAGGTCGTCGTGGGTGAGCAGCGCCAGGCCGTCGGGCTTGTCCAGCTCGGAGGCGATCTTGGACAGCAGCTTGTTGGGCGTGATGCCGATCGAGCAGGTCAGTCCGGTGGCACGTCGGACGTTGTTCTTGATCTCCTGACCGATGGCCCGCACGCCGCCGAACGGGTCGTGGGCCACGCTGTCCTGCGCGCCGGGCAGATCGGTCAGCTCGATGTAGATCTCGTCGATGCCGCGGTCCTCGATCAGCGGCGCCACCTCGGCCACGGCGGCCTTGAAGCGGCGCGAGTAGGCACGGTACTGCTCGAAGTCCACCGGCAGCAGCACCGCCTGCGGGGCCCGCAGCGCGGCCTTCATCAGCCCCATGCCGCTGTTCACGCCCAGGTCGCGCGCCGGGTAGGTGGCGGTGGTGATGACGCCGCGGCCGGTGTAGTCGGCCAGGTGCGAGAAGCGACGCGTGCCGTCGGGCTGCAGCACCGGCTGGTGCCGGCGCCCGCCGCCGATGACCACCGGCATGCCCTTGAGCTCGGGGTAGCGCAGCAGTTCCACCGAGGCATAGAACGCGTCCATGTCCAGGTGGGCGATCCAGCGGCGGCGGGCGGGCATGGGCCGATTGTGGAGGTGCGGCGCCACAATCGCGCAGCGATGCCTGCGGGGTGCGGGCGGCGGGGCGACGATGGAGATCGGGCGATGGGTGAAGCAGGTCGAAAGGCGGAGGGGCGGGCCGGGTGGCGCACCGGGTGGCGCACCGGGTGGCGCACCGGGTGGCGTGAGGGCGTGGCGTGGTTCGGCGCGGGCGGGCTGGCGGGGGCGCTGCTCATGAGTGGCGGCGCGGTGCAGGGCCAGACCGGCCCGGCGACGGCACCCGCGGCTGCAACCCCCGCACCGGCGCCGGTGGCGTTTGTCGGCGTCGCCGCGCAGGTGGCCGAGGCCGAGCGGGCCTTTGCGCGCTCGATGGCCGAGCGCAACCACGCCGCCTTCAGCGCGTGGCTGTCGGAGCAGGCGGTGTTCTTCGGCGGCGGCGACCGGGTGCTGCGCGGCAAGGCCGAGGTGGCGGCCGGCTGGAAGCGCTTCTACGAGGGCCCCAGCGCCCCGTTCTCGTGGGAGCCCGACCGCATCGAGGTGCTGGCCGACGGCACGCTGGCGCACTCCAGCGGCCCGGTGCGAGACCCAGCGGGCAAGCTGATCGCCCGCTTCAACTCGGTGTGGCGCCTCGAGGCGCCAGGCACCTGGCGCATCGTCTTCGATCGCGGCGAATCGGTGCCGCCGTGAGGCGCAGCGGCCGGTTCGGCCGCCTTGCCGCCCCGGCGCTCAGTCCTTGCGCGTCGCGGCGCGGCTCTCCTCGAGCCAGCTCAGCAGCCTGCCCAGCGAATCCTGCTTGGGCGAATCGTTGCCGGTACCGGTGACGACGGTGGGCTTGAGCAGGATCACCAGCTCCTGCTTGCTGTTGGCGCGCGACGACTGGCCGAAGATGTGACGCAGGAAGGTGCCCTGCGTGCCCGGCAGGCCCGAGTGCTCGTTGCTCTGCTCCTCGCGCATCAGGCCGCCGATGGCGAAGATGCTGCCGTCGGAGACGCGCACGATCGAGTCGGTCTCGTTGACGGTGCTGCTGGCCAGCGGCAGCGTGAAGTTGCCGGCCGAGCCGAGGTTGAGCACCTTCTGGCGCTCCTTCACCGAGCTGATCTGCGGGTGGATGTGCAGGATGATCTTGCCGGCGTCGTCGATCTGCGGCGTCACGTCCAGCGAGATGCCGCTGAAGAACGGCTGCACCGTGATCGTCGGCGAGGTCACCGAGTTGTTGCCGGTGCTGGTGGTGGTGGTGGAGATGTTGGTGACGAAGAAGTCGTCGGTGCCCATCTTCAGCACCGCCTTCTGGTTGTTCAACGTGGCGATGCGCGGGCTCGACAGCACCTGCACGCCGCCCTGCGTCTCGAGGAAGTCGAGCACCGCGGCGAAGTTGCTGGTCTGGAAGGCCAGGCCGAACAGCCCGCCACCCAGCGAGGCCGCGCCGCTGAGCGAGGCGCCAGGGTCGGCCGACAGGCCGCCGCTGCTGAGTTCGCCCTTGACCGACAGGCTGGTGCCCGGTGTCACGGTGCCCACCGACAGGCGTGAGTTCAGCGCCTGACGGAAGGCGCCCCAGTTGACGCCCGCACGCTGCGAGTCGTTGAGGTTCACCTCGATGATCTTGGCCTCGATCATCACCTGCCGTTCGACCTGCAGCTTGGCCATCTCGAGGTAGTGCTCCACCTCGCGCATCTCGCGCGGCATGGCGCGAACCACCACCGTGCCGGTCTGCGGCGAGACGACGATGCGCGCGCCGTCCTTCTCGGGCACCAGCAGCTTCAGCGTGGCCTCGAGCTCGCCCCACACGTCGTTGCGCTGGGCGGTGGTGACGCGGCTTGATTCCATGGCCACGCTGCTGCCGCCGCCGGGCGGGCTGCCGTTGGCGCCGGCCGGCGTGGGCGCGGCGCCGGTGCTGCCGGTGCTGCCGCCCGAGCCGCCGCCGTTGGTGATCGAGCCGCTGAGCACCCGCACCTCGGTGCGGCCGGCGCGGCTGATGACCGGGTAGTCGATCTTGAACACGCGGGTCGACATCTCGGGGCCTTGCACCACGATGCGGCGGCCCAGCGCGCGGTACTCGAAGCCGTACAGCGTCGACAGCGCTTCCAGCGCCTCGCGCATGGTCACGTCCTTCAGGTTCACCGTGATCGGCGTGCGCACGTTCGGCTCGACCAGCACCGACACGCGGGTGTCGTGCACGATGGCCGCGAACACCGCGCCCGGCGCGGCATTCGACACGTTGAGGTCGAAGCGGCCGTCCTTGCCCAGCTTGCCGAGCGAGACGTTCTGCTCCATCGCGGCCAGGGTGGCGGCCGAACTGGCGTCGGCGATCACCGCGGCCGTGGCGATGGCGCGAGGCGCCGCAGTGGCGACGGCAGCACGTGCATTGGCTGCCGCCGGCCCGCCGGCAAGGGCCACCGGGGCCGGCACGGGCGCCGCCGCCACCTGGGTGGCGGGACCCTGGGCGGCCGGCTGGGCGGGTGCCTGGGACTGCGGCGTGGCGATGATCGCCGGCGTGGCGATGGTCGCCTGCGTGGCCGCGCCGGGCGTGGTCGGCCGGGCATCGGGCACTGGGCTGGCGGAAGGCTGCGGCACGGCCACGGCGGCCATGGGCAGGGCGTATCCTGGAGCCGGTTTCAACGGCGTGGTTGCCGCCTGCAAGGCGTCCAGGCCGAACGGGTCGAGCGGCAACTCGACAATCGTTGCCGGTGCTGCGGTGTCGGGCGCCTCCTCGGGTGGCTGGGCCGCGTCGGACGAGCCCTGTTCGAAGCCGATCGGGTCGAAGGCCAAGGATGCGGCCGGGTCATGGGGCGCGCGAAGGATCGGGCCTGCTGGCGCGATGGTGGGCTCCATCGGACGGGTCAGGGCATCGGCCGCCAGGCTTTCTCCGAGGTCCGGGGCCATGCTCGGCACGATGGGCGCGACCGCGATGGCGATCGGCACCGCGAAGGTCATCGCCGGCACCAGGGTGATCGCCAGGGCCAGGCCGCCGGCCTGGCGCAGCAGCCACAGGCCGGAGTGACCGGCGCGACGGATCCACTGCGTCGCGTTGCCGGGCGCCCGCTGGGTGACCGTGGGCGGGCTCGAGGGCGCGGGCTGGGCCATGGATCGCACCATCGCCTCGATCACCGGATGCACGGCTGGCCGACGGGCACGGCTCTTCGAAACCTTCGGGCGTCTCGGGGCAGCAGTCATGGCGAATTCCTTGTGGACGAGGCGCTGCGGGCCTGTTTGCGTGCTGGCAGCAGCGTCAGCGTCAGGCGTTCGGATCCGCGGGTGAGCACCACGTCGGCTTCCGAGATCGAGGCGATGCGCCCATCGCCCAGGCTGGCGCCGACCTCGAGCCAGCGGTCGTTGATGAGTGCCGCCCAGCGGCCGTCGATGCGGCGCTGGGTGGCCTGCAACTGGTGCGGCGATCCGCTGCCGGCGGCCGAGGCCGCCGAAGCGGCCAGACCTGCGCCAGGCAGGGCCGCGGCCGGCGCGCTGGCCGGGCGGGTGGGGTCGCGCAGGGACTGGGCCCGTGCGGTGGTGCTCGGCAGCATCGCCAGCGCGGCCAGGGCCAGGCCGACCAGCACCGCGCCGCCGGGCGGCAGCAGGCCGTGCGGGTGCAGCGGGTCGATCGAACGCGGATGGCTCATCGGAATTCCCAGTGAGGCTGCTCGGCCAGCGTGAACACCTGCAGCCTGAGCTGCAGCCGGGGCCATTGCTGGGCCTGCAGTTCGATCTGGCGCCAGTGCAGGGCCGGGGCCTGGGTCTCGAGCTGTCTCAGGTAGGTGTGCAGCGAGGCGTAGTCCCCTTCGAGCGTGGCCTTGAGCGGCAGGCGATACAGCGTGCCGGGGTCGGTGCCGCCTGCACGCGCCACCACACCGGGGCCGGGCACGACGCCGCCCGAGGGGGCGTCGACTGAACCGTTGCCGGGCGCCGTGGCAGGTGTCGCCGACAGGTTGCCGCTGGCGACGGACGGTGCACCCAGGGTGATGGCTTCGGCCGGCTCTGCGACCAGCCCGGCCAGGGTCACGCCGCTGCCTTCGCCTGCCAGATCGCGCAGGCGCTGCAGCATCTGCTCGGTGCCGGTGATGCCGGCCCTGGCGGCCTCCAGGCGCTGCTCGGTCTCGGCCAGGCGTCTGCGCAGGCCGGATTCGAACTTGGCCAGCTCGCCCGCGCCGACGCCGGCCTTGCGGGCCCGGCGATCCAGTTCGTCGCGTTCGGTCTCGAGGGCGGCGATGCGCTGGTTCAGCTGCTGGTGCAGCCGGGACTGGGGCTGCCAGAGGGCGCTGTCGATGACGGCCAGGCCGACGCCGGCGGTGGCGCCCAGCACCAGCAACTGTTCGCGCAGGCCGAGCTTGTCCCAGCGCGCGTGCCAGGCGGCAAGCGTCTTGGAGGCGGCGGCGGGCATGAGCTTCATGGCGCCCGCGGCGGTGCCACCTTGCCGAGCGATGAGTTGACGGCCTCGGTGCGGGCCGCCTGGCCTTGTGCCGCCGCCAGGCCGGCCGAGAGCACGCCGGACGCGGCCGCATCGACGGGCAGGGCGCCGATCACGGCGGCGGCCCCGGCCGTTGCCGAGCGGAATGCGGATCGGCCGGACGCAGGCTCGCCCGGCTTGTCGGTGCCGGAGCCGTCACCCGCGCCGATGGAAAACGCCAGGTCACTGCCCTGCTGGGCCCGCTGGATGTCCAGCAGGCGCACCTCGCGCGCCTGCAGCAGCGGCTCGGCGCGCCAACGGTCCAGCAGTGCATAGATGGCCGAGGCGTGCAGCGCGCGGCCGCTGATCACCAGTTGCCCGGTGGCGTCGATGCGCACCCGGGTGATCCAGGCGCCGTCGGTGGCGGTGTGCGCCAGCGCCTCCAGCCACTGCGAGCCCTTGGTGCTGGCGACCTCGGACGACAGCGCGCTCGGGGTGGCCCCGTCCAGGCTCCTGACCAGCCGCTCGCGGGCTTCCACATTGCGTCGCAGCGCGGCGATCACCGTGCCGCGATTGGCTTCGAGGGCGTCCACCGATTGGCGCAGCGCCGGCACCTGCGATTCCAGGCGATCGGAGGCTGCCCGCAGGCGAATCTGGGTCTGCTTGCCCGTCCAGGCCAATCCACTGGCCAACAGCAGCAGCGACGCGGCCACGGCGCCGACGCTCCACAGCGGCAGGCGACGCGGCGGCAGCAGCCGCGCCGCGTCCATCAGGTTGATCTGGCGGGCCGCGGCGATCATGGATGAAGGGCTTCGTCCAGGCGCCGGGGCGCGGTTTCAGCGGCCGTCTCAAGGGGCGGCATGTCGTACTCCAGCGCGCCGGGGTGGTCGGCCGCAGGTGACGGGACGGCGGCCGCCTCGGGCGGGAGGGGCAGCGCATTCAGTGCGCTGACTGCCGAGTCGAAGGCCGAGCCGGGCACATGGGCCGGCCCTGGCACCAGGGCACCGCCCGGCAGGGCAGAGGCCGACAGCGTGGCAGCGGCCGATGCCGACGCCGTTGCGACTGCCGACGCGGCCACCGAAGCCACGGCCGGTATGGGAGTGCGCGCGGGTGTGGAGGGCGCCGATGCGGGGGCGCTCGTTGCGGGCACGGCAGAGACCGGCACGGGCGAGGTTGCGGCTCCGCTGGCGAGGCTGCCCCCTGCACTGGGCGCGGCTGCCGGCGCTTCGGCCGTCGTGGTTGGCAGGCGGGCGCTGGCCACGCCGAGCAGCCAGGCATAGCGATGGTGCGCGGCCTCTCGCCACGCGGGCGTGTCGGGAAGGTCGCTGCGCAGCAGGGTCGAGGGGTCGACGCCGAGCACGCGTTGGGTCAGGCTTTCGGCCAGCAGCGGCGGCAGGCTGTCCTGCAGCGGCCCGGGCAGCAACTGCAGTTGCTTGACGGCGAACTGGGTCACCTGTCGATCGAAGGTGTCCAGGGTGCGCTGCACCTGCAGCGCCAGGCGCTCGCCGGCGCCGCGCGGATCCTGCGCGGCATCGCCCAGCCCGATGGCCCGGGTCAGGCACAGTTCCCCGCCGGCGACGATGGTGAGCAGGGCCTCGCGCTCGGTGAAGCCCAAGGTGGCGAACGCGGCGGCGGTGCCGGCGGCCCGCTGGCCCAGGTTGCGTTGCCCCAGGTCCTCGATGTCGATGGTCTTGGGCGCCAGCCCGGCCGCCAGCAGCGGGGCCATGTGTTCGCGCACGGCGGAGGCCCGCGCCGAGATCACCATCACCTGCGGGGCCTGGCCCTGGGCCAGTGCCGGCAGGGGCAGCACGTCGATCAGCGCCTCTTCGGCCGGGTAGTCGATGGAGGCGGCGATCTGCCAGCGCATGGCGGCGGCCAGTTCGGCATCGGCCACTTCGGGGCGGGGCAGCGGCGTCGCGCTGCGCAGCCGGTTGGGCAGCACCAGCACGATCTGTGCGCCGCGGAAGTGCCGCTGGGCCTTCCAGGCCGACAAGGTTTCGGCGGTGGCCGGTCCGCGTGCGGCTGCCACCAGTTGGACGGCTGCGCCACCCGCTGCGGCACGGCAGCGCACGAACGCCGCGTCCGGATGCAGGCTGAGGGCGACCACGTCTGGCGTGCGCCGGAAGAGGCTTTTCCAGTCCATGGGGCCACTTTAGGAGCCACGCCAGCACACCGAAGCAGCAATGAGCAGGCGGATCGGCCGCCTGTTCTGTCAGCCCGCCGCCCGTTTCTGCGGGCACGGCGGGCCTTCGGCGGGGTGCGGTCGGCTGATGCCCGTGAGCGACGGGACGCTCAATCCAGCCGTTCCCGGCGCAGCACGAACTCGCGGTTGATCTGGCCCCAGCTGGCCGCAGCGAAAGGATCGTCGGCGTTGGCGGCGCTGCCGGCCCAGGCGCCTTGCAGGTAGGGCAGGTTCATCGTGGTGGCCGACAAGGCCGCCCCGGCCGCTGAGCAACTGGTGCCGCTGGCGGTGGCGGAGAGGTTCAGCCGCAGCGTCAGCCGGCCGGGCAGGTTGTCGGGCGACTTGGGCAGCAGCAGCCAGCCTCGCCCGCCGCGCAGTGCCACCGCGCCCGACAACGGCGCGACGCACAGGTTGCCGCTGCCCGAGAAGCGCCCCTGCGGGCTCTCGTAGGCATAGGCGGTGGCGGGGGTGGTGAGGCAATGGTCGTCCTCGGCCAGGCGCGTCCAGCCAGCGGCGGTGTACTTCTGCAGCTCGATGAGCATGCGCACTCCCACGCGCATGTCGCCATGCGCGCCATTGAGCTTCAAGCGGCCGTAGTGGAAGGTGCCGCCCAGGCTGAAGGCGACGGCCGACTGCGTCACGCTGCCGGTGGTGGCGGCATTGCCCGCCACCGCGGTTTCGCTGGTGTCGTTGACCTGCGCCAGCCAGTTGAACACCGGCACCGCGCTCACCTGCGGCGTGGCCGCCCGCAGCAGCGCGTAGGCATCGGCGGCCGACACCGTCAGCGTGGCCTGGCCGGGCCCGGCGGCGGCGATGGCGCGCGGCCCCAGTGCCGAGGTCAGCGACACCGCGGGCGTGGCGCTGGCCGACAGCGTGGTGCTGGCATGCGCCGCTGCGTCGAGCTTCATCAGCGTGCCCGCCCAGTTGACGGTGGTGCTGCCGTCGGCCGCGCGCGCGGTGATCGTCACCTGCGGCGCGGTCGACCAGCCGAAGGCCTGGCCGAAGAAGGTGAAGCCTGCGCCCGACGCCGCGCAACTGCCCTGGGCGGTGGCCAGCACGCCCGGCGTGGCCAGCGCAAGCAGGTAGTTGTCGGGCACGAAGCGGCCCACGTCGACCACCGTGCTCTCGACGAGCCGCTGTGCGGCGGGCGTGTCGGCGGTGTCGATGTCGGCGAAGCCGGGGTCGCTGAGCTTGATGCGGATGGCGCCCACCTCGCCATAGCGCAGCGCGTCGGAGGTGATGCTGCCGCCGCTGGCAGTGAGGGTGGCCGGCGTCAGCGGCCCGGCGATGCAGCCCGAGGCGGGCAGCGGGCACGATTCGAGCGACAGGCTGGGCGTGCCGTCATAGCCCGGAGTGGTGCCGTTGCCGGCGTTGCGTGCCGAGGCCCGCAGCGAGAACGGCCGCCCGGCACGGTGCACCGCGCCACCGCTGGCCGCGGTGGTGTTGAGCGTGCGGGCGGTGCCTGGCGTGGAGTCGTCGGCATCGCCGATCTGGTCGATCGACAGGCGGGCCGGGCGCACCGCGAAGGCATCGGTGGCGCAGGCGCGCAGCGTCGAGCCGTCCAGCAGCGTGGCCGACAGGCGCAGCCGCCACTGGCGGCCGGCATCCGGCGGCGTCAGGGTGACGGACCGCCGCGCGCCATCGCCGGCGGCGAAGGTCACCGTGCCGGCGGTGCCCAGGGCCGTCCAGCTCGAGCGGCAGTTGCGCGCATCGAGCGTGCCGGTGTTGTCGGCGGCGTTCATCCACTCCAGCGTCACCGTGTTGTTGAAGGCGGCGTGCAGCCCGGTGCCCAGGCTGTTGAGCACGATCACGTCGATCGTTGCCGGCGTGCCGGCGGTCTTGGTCTGCAGCACGCCGGTGAGCGCGTTCGCCGGGGTCGAGGATTCGAAGGCATTCAGGCCGCTGGGCGAGAGCGAGGCCAGGCTGGCGGCCGTCCAGTTGGGGCCGAACTCGGAGGTGTCGCCGGCGGGGCTGGTGGCGGTGGCGGTGAGCTTGTCGCCCACGGCCAGCGTGCCCGGCGCAAAGCTCAGCGTGCCGGTGAAGCGGCCGCTGGCGTCGGCCACCAGGCTGCCCAGGAAGGTGCGCCCGCCGCCGTAGCCGCTGGCGTGGTTGTCGCTCTTGAACACCTCGACGCGCGAGCCGGCGAAGGCGGCCACGCCGGCATGCGCGCCGACCTGGCCGGTCAGCGTCAGCGAGCCGCCGGTGCCATCCACGCCAGCCTCGAGGATCACCGGGTGGTCCATGCCCTGGTTGATCGCGCTGGGCACCAGGGCATCGTCGTTGGCGGTGACGCCGTCATTGCCCAGGTCGATGCCCAGGCCGCCGGTGGCGTGGATCGAGTTGCCCTGAATGGTGACGCCCCTCGCACCGCTGGTCAGCGCCACCCCGGCGCCGCTGGCGTTGGCGAGGGTGTTGCCTTCGCCCGCGCCGGTGCCGCCGATGCGGGTGCTGGTGACGCCGGCGATCAGGATCGCCGGCGAGGCCGAGGTGATCGCCGCCTGCGTGGCGCTCAGGCCGAAGGTGTTGCCCTGCACCGTGGCCGAGGCGGCTGGCACGTTGCCCAGGTTGGTGTCGACCAGCAGGTGGTTCGAGCTGTTGGCGGCAAACAGGTTGCCCGCCCCCGCCGCAGGGCCGCCGATGGCGGAGGACACGGCGTAGTTGGCGATGCCGATGTAGTTGCCGGCGGCCAGCGTGCCGGTGGCATCGGTGCCGATGGAGTTGCCCTGGATGACGTTGTTGCTGCCGCCGTACAGGTAGACGCCCCAGGTGTTGCTCTTGGAGATGACGTTGCGCTGCGCAGCCATGGTGCCGCCGATGCGGTTGCCCGAACTGCCGCGCACCGCGATGCCGGTGCGGCTGGTGGAGGCGGCGGAGCCCGCGCCGCTGGCATCCAGCCCGAACCAGCAGCCCTCGACCACATGGTTGTCCGAGTTGTACAGGTGCAGCGCGTAGCCGGCCGAGGCGCCCCAGCCGGCCATGCGCAGCGAGCGGAAGGTCGAGCCGCTGGAGCCGGCATCGGCGCGCAGGCCCTCGGGCGTGCCGGTGGTGTTCAGGCCGCCGTCGATGCCGATCAGCGGCCGGCTGCTCCAGCCCGGCTGGGTGCTGCCGTCGATGATGAGCGGCCGGTTGATGAACGGCAGGTTGCTGGCCGGGCGGATGGTGCAGGCCGCCTGCGTGCCGTCGGTGCAGCCGGGGATGTCGAACAGCACCGTCGGTGGCGTGGGCGTGGTCGCCAGGGCACGCAGCTCGGTCAGCGCCGCCCGCAGCGTGCAGATGCCGGGGGTGGCGGTCTGGCAGAGGCCGTCGCCGGGGCTGGCGTCGTCGGCATCGCCGTTGTCGTTGACGATGAAATCGGCGACCAGGGCTGAAAAGTTGGCGCCGAACTCGCTGGTGTTGCCCGCACCGTCGGTGGCGGTGCCGGTGAGGCGGGCATTGGCGGGCAGCGTGATGCCGGTCAGGGTGAGCGTGCCGGCGAAGTTGCCGCTGCCGTCAGTGCTCAACCTGCCCAGCAGCGTCTTGCCCGAGCCACGGCCACTGGCGTGGTTGTCGCTGATGAACAGTTCGACCTGTGCGCCGCCGAACACCGACTGTCCCGCTGCGCTGCCGACATACCCCGCCACGGTCAACTGGCCGTCGCGCACCTTGGCCGAGGTGAGGACCGGCGCATCCATCAGCTGGTTGGGGGCACCGACGGTCTTGGCGCCGTCATTCGGCGTGGCAGTGTTCTGTGACTCGCTGGCGGGCAGCAAGTCGATGCCCAGCCACTGGTTGTCTCGGATGCTGTTGCCCAGGATCCGTGCCTGGCTGGCGCTGACGCGCACGCCGTGGCCGTTGTTGCCGGCGATCACGTTGCCCTCTCCAGGCGCGGTTCCGCCGATCTGGTGGCCATTGCCGCTGCGCACGTCGATGCCGCTGGCATAGGTGTCTGCGCCACTGCCGTTGGGCAGGTTGGCCGTGCCGGTGGCATTCAGGCCGATCACGTTGCCCTGAACCACCTGGTTGGTGCCTGCCACGTGGATGCCGCCGGTGTTGGCGGCGGTGTGCCCCGAGACCAGATTGCCGGCGCCTGGCGCCGAGCCGCCCACCACCTGGCTGCTGGCGAACAGCGCCACGCCCCAGCGGCTGTTGCCCAGCGCCGCCGTGCCGCTGGCATTCACGCCGATCCAGTTGCCTTGCACGGTGGCGGTGCCGCCGTCGATCCACACGCCCGCGCCGCCATTGCCGGACAGCAGGTTGCGAGCGGTGACCGTGGTGCCGCCGATCAGGATGTTGGAGCCCGAGACGACCCACACCCCACCATTGGCTGCCTGGAAGCTGCCATTGGCAATGGCCGCGGTGCCGTCGGCGTTGGTGCCGATCAGGTTGCCCTGCACCGAGACATCGTTGCCTTCGATCTTGACGCCGCCCTGGCCATTGCCTGAGATCAGGTTGCCTGCGCCGGCTGCCGTGCCACCGATGGTCACGCTGGCTGCACCGCCGACATACACGCCGTTGACGGCGTTCGGCAGTGCGCCGGTGCCGCTGGCATTGGTGCCGATGCGATTGCCCTGGATCACGTTGCCCAGCGTGGTGGACTCGCTGAGCCAGATGCCATTGTTGGAGTTGCCGCTGATGACGTTGCCTTCGCCCGCAGCGGTGCCTCCGATGACGTTGCCTGAAGCCCCGATGCGGATGCGTACGCCGGCGACATTGGGCACCGCCGCGGTGCCGGTGGCATTGGTGCCGATGTAGTTGCCCTTGACCTGATTGCCGTTGGACTCGAGCAGCACGCCATGCATCGCCGAGCCCGAGATGACGTTGCGATCGGTGGACGTGCTGCCGCCGATCAGCGCGGATCCCAGCACGGTGATGTTGCTCAGCGTGTTGGTCGCCGCAGCCGTGCCGGCGGCGTTCAGACCGATCCAGTTGCCCTGCAGGGTCGTCGACGTGGCGGCGGCATACACCAGCACCCCATGGGCGCTCCACCGCGAGACCAGGAATCCGGCCCAGCGGATGTTGGGCGCGTTCAAGGCGACGCCGGTCGAATTGCCGGCGCTGCTGCCGTCCAGTTCCACCAGCGGTGCCGTGGTCCAGCCGGGTTGAGTGCGCGCGTCGACCACCAGCGGGCTGGTGACGATGGGCAGCGAGGACTGCGGCCGGATGCTGGCCACGCCTGCCGTGAACGCCGACAAGGTCGTGCGCAAGCCGCCGGCCGTCAGCGCCAGCGAGCCGCCGAGGCCGGTGGTGCCGTTGGGGATCATGAACACCACATGCTCGACGCCCGCGCTGCGGTTGACCACCGCCAGCGCGCCGTCTCCGCCCAGCGTGTTGGCGTTGGTGATCACCTGGCGCAGCGAGCCGGCGCCGGCATCGCGGGTGCTGGTGACGGTGTCGAAGTTGAAGCCGAAGTCGACGCCGGTGCGCCCGCCCACCGGGATGCCCACGGCCGCCAGCGCCTGCGCGGTGCCGCTCACGCCGGCCGAGTACATGCCGGTGGCGGGATCGAGCCTGGCGCCCGCGGCGGCGGCCGGCGCGTCGTCCACGGCAGGGTTGAGACCGCCCACGTGATCGGCCACGCCGGCCACCGAGCCGCTGGTGCCCGAGGTGGTCTTGTAGGTCAGCACCGGCAGCAGCGACGAGGTGGCGCCGGTGCGCGAGCTCAGTACCGTGCTGCTCACCACCCGCACGGCGTAGGTCAGGCCCGGCGTGGCGGTGAAGCCGTAGGTGCCGTTGGCGTCGGTGACCGCCGCCTCCAGGAAGTTGCCCAGGTCGTCGTACAGCTCCACACGAGCACCTGGGCGGGGCACGCCGAACGAGGCCGCCAGGTTGCGGCCGGGCCCGCCGCCGTAGTTCACGTCCTCGAACACCGTGCCGAACAGGCCCTCGGCGGTGGTGATCTGCGAGCCGAACTCGCTGGTGTTGCCCGCGGCATCGGTGGCGGTGGCGGTGAGCTTGTCGCCGGTGGAAATGGTCACGCCGCCGGGCAGCGTGAGCTTGCCGCTGAAGTTGCCGTTGGCGTCGGCGCTGAGCGTGCCCAGGTAGGTGCGACCCTGCCCGAAGCCCGAGGCATCGCCGTCGCTCTTGTAGACCTCGATGGTGGCCGCGGCGAACGCGCTCTGCCCCGGCGCGGTGCCCACGTAGCCGCGCACGTCGAGCTGGCCCGCCACCATGGTGCCCAGCGTCAGCCGCGGGAAGTCCATGCCGTTGTTGGCCTGGCCGGCGTTGACCACGCCATCGTTGGCGTACACGCCCACCGCGCCCAGGTCGATGCCCAGCGAGCCGCCGGCGCGCGAGGCGCCGGATCGGTTGACGATGCTGCCGTTGCCCCAGATCGAGTTCTGGCTGATGCGCGCGGTGGCCACGCTGGGCACGGCCACGCCCGCGCCCCAGTTGGCCTGGATCACGTTGCGTTGCACCGTGGCGCCCGCGGCGCGCACGTGCACGCCGTGGAAGTCGCTCGCCCCGCTGGCCACGCCGTTGCCGGTGAGCGTGTTGGCATCGATGGTGGCCGAGGCCGACATCACGTCCACGCCCGAGCCGCCGGCATCGACGATGAGGTTGGTGCGCACCGTCCAGCCGCTGCCGCCGCCGAGGTAGACGCCGTCGCCGCAGCAGGCGGTGCCGTCCTGGTTGACCGAGCGGATCTCGTTGCCGGTGATCAGGCCGTTGGCGCCGCCCGAGACGATGATGCCGTGTTCGCCCGTCCAGCCCACCAGGTTGTACTGGATCACCGCGTTGTCGCTGTTGACCGCGATGCCGTTGGCGCCGCTGCGGCTGGACGTGCCCGGGTCGGCAACGGCAGTGGCCGCGGTGCCCACCACGTTGCCCTCGACCAGGATGTTGGCGCCGGTGACCGAAATGGCCGCGTGCAGCGCCGCCGCATCCTCGCCGAAACCGCGCACCGCAAATCCGCGCAGGGTGGTGCCGCCGGCCGAGAGGCGCAGGCCGTGGGTGAGGCTCGAGCGGCTGCCGGTGATCATCACCTCTGGGCCGGGCACGCGGGCCAGCGCCTGGGCCACCGTGCCCACCGCGCTGCCGCTGCCCAGCAGCACCGCGTTGGTGTCGCCCACGTTGGCGGTCTGCGTCGTGCCGTCCAGGCTCACCTGCGAGGCGGTGACGGCTGGCAGCAGCGTGGCGGGGCTGATCACGGCCACGCCGCTGGTCAGGCCGCTGGCCAGCCCGGCGCGCAGCCCGGCCACGGCCGAGCCCGAGGGGATCATGAAGATGGTGGACTCCACCCCCGCAGGCAAGGCCATCGCGGCGCCCGACAGCGTGCGCCCGAAGCCGGCCTGCGCCAGGCTGGTCTTGCCGCCCAGCGCGTTGGCCTGGGTGATCCACTGCCGCAGGCTGCCCTGGCCCGCGTCATTGGTGTTGACGATGGTCGAGAAGTTGAAGCCGAAGTCGATGCCCGAGATGGTGCCCACGCTGGTGCGAACCGCGGCGATGCTCTGCGGCGTGAGGCCCGATCCGGAGAGCGAGGCCAGCGTGGCACTGCCGGGGTTGGCGCCGGCGTCCTGCTGCGCCGGGTCTTCGCCGCCCACACGTGCGGTGTCGGCGGCATGGGTGCTGCCGTTCCAGGCGACCCGGTAGGTCTGCACGGGCCATTGGCCGGCGGCCGCGCCGCTGCGCGAGCTCAGCACCGTGGAGTTGACCACCCGAACGATGAAGTCGGCCGCACCCAGGCCGGTGAAGCTGTAGGCGCCCGAGGCGTTGGTGGCGGTGGTGGCCAGCAGTGCGCCGGCGCTGGAGTACAGCTCGACCCGAACGTTGGGTCGTCCCACGCCCGAGGCGCCCGTCATCGAGCGGCCCGCGCCGCCGCCGTAGTTCACATCCTCGAACACGCTGCCGGCCACGGCGGCGGTGGCCAGCACGCGGGCCTGCACCTGATTGGTGGCCTTGGCCACGCGGCAGGTGCTGGTGTCGGCAGCGCCGGTGCATTGGGTGATCACCGCGCTGTTGACGATGTCGGCATTGTTCAGCGCCGTGCCCTTGACCTTGACATCGAAGCGGATGGTGGTGGAGGCCCCTGCGCCCACGGTGGCTGCCGAGACCCAGTTGACCGTGCCGGCCGAGACGAAGCCATCGCTGGCGCCGGCGCCATCGACCATGAAGCTGCCGGGCACGTAGTCCACCAGCGCGGGCAGCACGTCGTACAGCCGGATGTACTGGGCGGTGGCGGCCGAGTTGACCACCGTGACCTGGTAGCGCAGCGTGTCGTTGGGGCTCACCCAGGCCGGCGTGCCGCCCTGCGACGGAATCACGGTCTGGGCCATCGTGGTGGTGGCCCAGGTGGTGTAGACGGTGGTGCAGGTGTTGGAGCCCACCGCGCCGGACCCGGGGTCGGTGGTCACGCAGTTGCTGAGCGCGGTGTTGTCGGCAGTGCCGGTGACGGTGCGCATCCACAGGCCCACGCCGCCTTCGTCGGCACCGCTGCCATTGGTGCCGTCGTCGGCCAGCAGCGTGTCGACCTTGATCTGCAGCTGTCCGCCGCTGCCGTTGGCCGCCGTGCCCTTGGCGGTGCAGCCGTCCTTGCACTCCGCACCGCTCGGCAAGGCGCTGGCCATGCTGTCGAAGATCAGCGCGGAGGGGATGGCATCGGTGACCATCACGTTGCCGGAGTCGACGCCGGAGATGTTGCGCCAACGCAGGTCCCAGCGCACCCAGCCGGCCCGCGTGGGGTCGGCCGTGGCGGTCTTGGTGCCGTTGGTGATCACGGTCTGGCTTTGCTGCGTGACCAGGTCGCTGGTCTCGATGGGGTTCAGATCGGCGCCCGAGCCCCAGGCGGCCAGCGCCCCGGCCTTGGCCCGGTGGGTCACGTTCTTGCCGTCGTTGGCGGTGTTGTTGGGCAGCGCGATGTCGATGGCGTAGGTGACCGTGGTGTCGGGGGCGAAGGTGGTGCCCCCCAAGGACGCCCTGCGCACGCGCAGACAGGTGCTGCCCGCGGGCAGCACGGCGCTGGTCTGGGCCAGGTAGCCGGTGCGGGCAGTGGCCGACAGCACCAGGTTGCTCCAGCTGCCGGTGGTGGGGTTGTCGAAGCAGGAGGCGTCGCTGCTGGCTTCCACCACCAGGTCGGTGGCCGGCAGGTTGAAGTAGGCCCGGCCCAGCGTCGGCGTGAACTGGCTGCCGCCCACGCCGGACACCGGCAGCCGGCTCACGGCGTACATGCCGTTGCTGTTGGCATTGCCCGCGTTGGTGAAGCTGGTCACCCAGGTGAACGTCGAATTGCGCGGCCAGGTGGCCGGGCCGCTGTGGGTGACCGTCACCAGCGGCGCTTCGAGCACCGTGATGCTGGCCGTGGTCGCGAAATTGCTCACGGCGTGCCTGGACACCGGCGGGGCGTTGTCCAGCCCCCGGGCCGAGAGATCCGACTTGCGCAACTCGCCCACGAACGACAGCACGGTGCCCGCGGCCACGTTGCGCAGGATGGGCGCATTGATCCTGAAGTAATAGGGGGCGACCAGGTTGTCGCGATAGGAGTCGGCTCCGTCGCGCCAACCCCAGGCATTGGGCAACTGCGTGTTGTCCGGCACCGTCCACACCGCCATGCAGGCGGGGTCGTCGGCACTGGTGGCGGCCAGGCAGGCAGCCTTGGCCGGTGGCGCAAAGGTGATGTTGGCCTGGTTGCCGCCGGTGGGCGTGTTGCCTTGCGAGATGACGCTGCCGGTGATGGCGTTCAAGTCGATCTTGTCGCGCACCGTGTACAGATTGACCACCCACTTGCCGCGAATCGCCGCACTGGCCATGCGGTGGTTGTCCGGGATCAGGTTGAGCATCACCAAGTCGCCGGCGGGAATCGATGAGGTGGTGGCCGACCACAGACCATGCACCCGGCCCTGCGAGATGTTCTCCTTGTACATGGTCGAGCCGGTGAACGAACTGCACAGCCGCGCCACGCCGCTGGGGTTGGACACCGTCTCGTAGGTATAGATCTGGCTGCCGGGCTGCGTGTTGAACGCGGTGCCTTCGGCCAGTTCGGCCACGCCATAGCTGCCGTCGGCGATGCGCCACAGCGGGCGCGGGTTGAAGGCACCGTAGTCGGGGCCCACCCAGGCCGGGTTGTCGGTGAACTTGACGAACAGCAGCCGCGTGCCCGGCGTGGCCACCGCGCTCGGGTTGTTGTCGTTGGCCGAGGCGGTGAACGGCGTGATGTTGCCCACCGGTGCGGTGGTGCTGATGCCGCTGCCGGTGGCCGTCTGGGTCGGGCCGACGTTGTTGATCGTCACCGCCTTCCACGCCGCATGCGGCGGATCGCTCAGGTGGGCGAAGCTGGCGTCGGTGGGCAGCGGTGCGGTGCCGGTGGAATCCTTGTACACCCGGCTGGCAGAGCCTCGGTCGCTCATGCCGTGGAAGGTGACGCCGGCGGGCACCGTGACCAGGTAGTAGCTGCGGTCCAGCGTGGCGGTCTGGGTGCGATAGCCCTCGTTGCCGTAGGCCGACCAGGTGGAGTAGTAGTCGCCGGCCTTGATCGAGCCGCCCTGCACGTAGTACTCGGGCCATCCCGGCCACAGGCCGCCTTTCCAGATGGTGTCCTCCATGTGGCGATGCACATAGACGCCGGTGCCGCTGCGGCAGTAGTTGGAGGCGATGGTCAGCGTGTTCTGCGCCGTCTGGCCTACCTGCACCGGTGATCCGACGGTCAGGGTGGAGCGAATCACCACCTGCGTGCCGTTGGCGCAGTCCGTCGGGATGTCGTAGTAGACGTACTGGTAGTCGCTGAGCTGGTTCCAGGGGATGCGGTCGTACTTGACGATGATGGTCGTGGTGGCCGGCTGGCCGATGGTGGGCTGCTGGATCACGCGCCGGCCCACCGCCGGGTTGCCGTATGCCCCGCTGCCGGTGTTGTAGGTGAGGTTGCGGAAGATCGGGACGCAGGTGCCGGTGTTCAGCGTGATGGTGTAGGTGACATCGACGGCGTCGGCCGACGCGTAGCTGCCCGCGGTTGAGTTCACCAGCGGGATGTAGCTGTACAGGTTGGTGGCGCCAGGCCCGGGCGAGGCAAACGGGGTGCCCATGCTGTTGGTGTAGGTGTTGGTCGACACCGAGGTGACGGCCGGCGAGTCGGCGATCACCTCCATCCTGGCCATGCCGGTGATGGTCACCAGCGGCATCGCGCCATGCTGCAGCCGCGCGCGGGTCTTCCAGATGCTGCCGATGGCACTGCCATTGGTGTGCCGCATCGAGTTGCTGATCGTGCCCGAGTAGCCCGGTGAGAGGTTGCCCAGCACCCAGGACACGTTGCCGCGAACGATGTTGGGGGTGCCGCCGCTGGCCACCTCGCCGCCGGGTCCGGCGCCGGCGCTGATCAGCGCAGTGGGCCTGTACTTCTGCAGGCCGTTGCCGTTGCCATAGTCCACTTCCGAGTCGGTGACCAGGCCGTCGTCCGGCGCCACCGCGGCGCTGGCGGCCGACAGGCCGTTCATGTCGTCCATCGACCACACCAGCGTGGCACTGGTGGTGGTGGCGCCGGTGGAGTTGAGGGTGAAGAACACCGGCACCGCGGCGTGCGGTGTCATCGTGGCGCCCACGCCCAGCGTCACCTGCAGGCGGGTGGCGCCGGTGCTTTGCCCATACACCCGCCAGAACTGCACCCGCACCGGCAGCACCGTGGTGCCGTTGGGGGTGGCGGTGTGCGTGGCGGTGTAGCGCAGGCGCAGCGTGGTGATCGAGGCGGCCAGGCCACGCAAGTCGAGGCTGGACGATGCCGCCGGATTGTTGAGGCTGGCCACCACCACGTCGTCGGCGCAGTTGATCACGTCCAGCCGATGGCTGCTCAGGTTCGTGGTCTGGGTCAGCGACAGGTCGAGGAAGCGCCAGTTGTCGAAGCTGGCGCCTGCCGGCTGCGGTAGGCCGAAGCACGGCGAGCGCAGGTCCATCGTTTGGCCCGTGGCCTGGATGTAGCCGCCGAAGTTCTGCCACTTGTCGGAGTTGTCCTGGTCGATGCCGACGTTGTCATTGAACTCGTCGACATAGCTGTAGGCGTCGTTGATGACGGTGGCCGACTGGGCCCACAGCCAGTTGGCGCCGAACATCAGGAAGGGCGCCAGCACCAGGGCCAGGTGCTCATGCCCCACGCGCAACCGGCGCAGCCAGGCCTGCGCGGCGCGCCAGCCGCGGGACAGGCGGTCACGGGCACGCGCGAGGCGCAAGGTTGGGTGGGCGACGGTCATCACGGACAGGCAGGCACGCACCGGTCCCCACAAGGGAACGGGCCCATCGAGCTTAGGAACACGCCGGGCGGCGTGGCGGTCGGGAAAGCGGCGCCCCGACCCGCCAATTCACCGCTTCCACCGCCTTGCGGCCCCTGGCGTGCCGGCCTCAGCAGGCGTAGGTCGGCGCGAGGCCTGCGGGGTTCTTGCAGGTCTCGATGCGCGCCTGCAGCTTGCGCTCGACACGGTCGGCACTGGTGAGGCTGCCCGAGGCGGCGGTGGCCTCGATCTCGTAGAACGCGGTCAGCAGGCCGCCCTCGTCGGCGGGCGTGCCGGTGGGCGTGCGCACGCAGGTGACGGTGACGGTGAACTCGTCCAGCGGGGTGGGCAGCGTCAGCGTGGTGGAGGCCGCCGGGCAGGCCGGCAGTGTGCCGGCGCCGGGGGCCAGCGTGCCGGCCGGGTCGCGCACCTGCCAGGCCGCCCACTCGGTGCCCGCGCGCGCCGCGGCCAGCGCCCGGCTGGCGCGGATCTCGAGCCCGGCGCCGCTGGCGCCCCGGCCCACCATCAGCGCCAGCGCCGCGATCAGGCCACCGACGATGACGATGACGAAGATCACCGCGGGCAGCACCATGCCGCGGGCCGGGCCGGTGCGGCCGTGCCGGGTCGGGCGCGGCTTGGCGTTCATGGTGTGTTGTCCACCGCCACCTGGTGCACCAGCCGCACCGTGTCGCCGGATTGGGTGACCTGGATCTGCAGCCCGACCACGCCCAGGTTGGCCTGGGGCTGCGTGTAGCTCACGGCGCAGGCGCTGATGCCCTCGATCAGCACCGCGCTGGTGGCCGATGCCAGCGGGGCTGCCGATGCGTCGGTGGGCTGGCTGGCCTGGAACGCATAGCCGCTGAAGCGCCGCCAGCGGCCCGTGGCCACGTCGCAGGCCAGCGTCACCGGCGCACCCACCAGGAAGAATCGGTTGCTGGTCGAGCCGCCAGCCGGGAACGCACCGGTCGCCGCGAACTGGATGGCGCTGCCGCCGCCCGACAGCGTCACGCTGCCCCGGCGGTTGCTGCCGGCATAGACGTCGGCACCACTGAAGCCCAGGTTGTTGATCACCAGCCACACGCTGCCGCTGGCCGATGCCGGGGCCCCGAGCACATCGAACGAGGCATCGGCCGGGTTCTCGAAGTCCAGCGGGTCGCCGCTGCCGCTGGCGCTGACGTCGCGGCGGTAGCGGCCGGCGTCGAGCACCGGCACGAACTCGATGAAGGCGGTGCCGCTGCCGGTGGTCACGCGGATGCTGTTGGGCAGCGCTGCCTGCAGCTCGCGGGCGATGCGCCGTGCGCCGGCATCGGCCGCGCTGGCCAGCTCGGTGCGGTGGGCGCCGGTGAGAGTGCTGCCGACCACGCGAGACAGCAGCAGCGAGCCGAAGGTGGCCACCAC